>ULWZ01062026.1_pt1 | contig 116745 bp, 107 predicted proteins | sample 1960811 | NCBI WGS metagenome assembly ULWZ01 (sample SAMEA4835825, study PRJEB28245) | human gut metagenome | biome: gut microbiome; material: fecal sample | place: Denmark | collected 2008 | reverse complement strand
GGTTATGAGCCCGACGAGCTACCTACTGCTCCATCCCGCGATGTAGGTCAGTGCTTAAACAAGCACCGAACAATTTGATATTATATCAGCATGCAACACCTTTGTCAAATATTTTCTAAAATTTATTTTTCAAATTTGTTGCATTTATCTCTGCACCTGCCAGTTACTCTTTACCCTTGCTAAAATTATACAAGATTTTTAACAACAAATCCTTATCCAATGGCTTGGCAAGATATTCATTGTGAGACTCTTGCCTACAAGGCCTTGGCAATATTATCATTTCGCATCAGCAAAGCTTCTCCTATGTATTCTGCTGTTATGGTATCTTTTCCTGCCAAATCACCAATAGTCCTAGCCACCTTTACCAATCTATCATAGGAACGAGCCGACATCTGCCGTTGATGAAAGGCTGCCTCCAGCAACTGCTCCGCCTCTGCTGTCATAGGACAATATTGGCCCAGCATACTATGAGTAAGCTGGCCATTAGAAACAATATCCATCTTCTGGAAGCGGTATAGCTGTCTTTCCCTAGCTGCCATGACTCTTTGGCGGATTTGAGCCGAAGTTTCTGCCTTTTTCACAGCAGTTAATTCCTGATAGGAAACCCGAGGCACCTGTATCTGAATATCAAACCTGTCCAGCAAGGGACCAGATAACTTTTGTGTATAATGGCGAATCTGGGATGGTGTACATTCACAAATGTGCTCTTTATCTCCGTAATAGCCGCAGGGGCATGGATTCATGGCCCCTATGAGAATAATGCGGGATGGAAAACGATAGCTGGCATTAGCTCTAGAAACTGTAACTGTGCCATCCTCCAATGGCTGACGGAGACATTCCAGCACCCGCTGACCAAATTCCGGTAATTCATCCAAAAACAGCACTCCATTATGGCTTAGAGTCACTTCTCCCGGACGGGGAATCGTACCTCCGCCAATCATAGCTGCTGCCGATACAGTATGATGGGGACTGCGGAAAGGCCGTTGACGAATCAACCCCTCCCCCTCCTTTAGCATCCCCGCAATACTATAGATTCTCGTCACTTCCAGAGCTTCCCTATCTGTCATTTCTGGCAAAATACTGCCCATGCGCCTTGCCAGCATGGTTTTTCCTGAACCTGGAGCGCCAGACAAAAGGATATTATGTCCTCCTGCCGCTGCCACCTCAAAGGCTCGTTTGGCCAGAAACTGCCCCTGCACCTCCCCAAAATCTGCTTCCAACCTAGAGCAGTCTGTCTGCTGTAGTTTGCAGGCAGACGACAATACCTGATGATTTTGCAAATGCTCCACCACCTGCCGCAGATTTTCTACCCCATAAACAGTAAGCCCCTTAACCAGCAAGGCCTCCTGTACATTCTCCCTGGAAATAAAAACTCCCTTAAGCCCCATATCCAAAGCCTTGATAGCCATAGGCAGAACGCCCCGCACTGGACGACACCGCCCCTCTAGGGACAACTCCCCAATAAAAGCATAATTACCAATGCTTTCACTGCCAATTATGCCATCTGCAGCTAGCAGAGCAATAGCAATAGGCAAATCCAAACCTGCACTTTCCTTGCGAATAGCCGCTGGAGCCAGATTTACAGTAACCCTTTCCTGATGCATCATAATACCGCTATTGCGAATAGCAGTCCTAACCCTTTCCTTGGCCTCCCGCACCAGGGTATCCGGCATCCCAACCATTTCAAACCCCGGCAGACCATTAGCCGCATCCACCTCCACATCAATCAACAGCCCATCTACCCCCATAGTAGCTGCACCATATGTCCTTGCGTACATATTATCACCCCTTAGCAATATTCTTCTTACTCAAAATTATATTGCTTTTATCTGGGATTGTAAAGAAATTTTAAAAATTATATCCTGTGATATATTTATTATTTTAATATTAATATACATATATATATTAAAAATCCCCATAAGCTAGATTGACTAACTTATGGGGACTTTCATTCCGCATAGCGGTATTATTTTATTTTACAGCTTTCAACCTGCTTATACATTAATTTCAGCAGTCATGCCAAGCTCTTCCTTATGGGCATCAAGAACAGGCTGAACCACGTTCTTGATAAACTTTTCTACCTGAATAGGAGAACGTCCCACATATCTGGAAGGCTCCATGGTTTTCTGCAGCTCCTCCAAGGTAAGATTAAACTCTGGATCAGCAGCAATAAGCTCTAACAGGTTATTATCCTTGCCCTGCTGCTTAACATTCTTGCCTGCTTCCATGGAAAGGGTACGAATCTTCTCATGAAGCTCCTGACGGTTGCCACCGTTCTTAACAGCATCCATCATAATATTCTCAGTAGCCATGAAAGGAAGCTCTGCCATCAGATGCTTGGTAATAACCTTGTCATAAACTACCAAGCCGTCTACAACGTTCAAGCACAAATCCAAAATACCATCAATAGCCAGGAAGCCCTCTGGAATGGACAGACGCTTGTTAGCAGAATCATCCAGTGTTCTCTCAAACCACTGAGTAGCAGAGGTAATGGCAGGATTCAAAGCATCAATCATCACATATCTGGACAGGGAAGCAATACGCTCACTGCGCATTGGATTTCTCTTGTATGCCATAGCAGAAGAACCAATCTGATTCTTCTCAAATGGCTCCTCTACCTCCTTCAAATGCTGCAGGAGGCGAATATCGTTGGACAATTTGTGAGCGCTGGCGGCAATACCTGCCAGAATATTAGCAACTCTGGTGTCTACCTTTCTGGAATAGGTCTGACCGGAAACAGCATAGCACTCCTTGAAGCCCATTTTCGCAGCAATAGATGGATCAATCTTATCAATGGTTTCCTGATCTCCATCAAAGAGCTCCAGGAAGCTGGCCTGAGTACCGGTAGTACCCTTGGAGCCTAACAGCTTCAAGCTGTCCTTAACATACTCCAAATCCTCCAGATCCATGATAAACTCCTGAGCCCACAGGGTAGCACGCTTACCTACAGTAGTAGGCTGGGCTGGCTGGAAATGAGTAAAGGCCAAGGTAGGCAGATCCTTGTATTTATCTGCAAACTTAGCCAGTTCAGCAATTACATTAACCAATTTCTTCTGAACCAGCTCCAATGCCTCACGCATAATGATAATATCAGTATTATCACCAACATAGCAGGAAGTAGCACCAAGATGAATAATGCCGGCTGCTTTTGGGCAGAGCTGGCCATAAGCGTAAACATGGCTCATAACATCATGACGAACCAGCTTTTCTCTAGCCTTTGCCACATCGTAATTGATTTCATCAACATGAGCCTTCATCTCATCAATCTGCTCCTGAGAAATAACAGGCTTGCCATTCTCAGAAAGACCTAATTCCATTTCTGTCTCAGCCAAAGCAATCCACAATTTTCTCCAGGTAGTAAATTTCTTATCCTGAGAGAAAATATACTGCATTTCCTTGCTGGCATAACGCTCTGATAAAGGACTGGTATATCTGTCTGTGTTCATAATCAACTTCCTTTTCTAATCATTCTAGTCAAGGCAAATTACCTTTTAATGATATTCTATCAAAGAAATATGGCCTTGTCCATTATAACACCTACATTGAAGAAATTTATCATACTTAAATTTCCCCCATCTGTAGATTAAATACCTCATAGGAACTTATTCTATGGCACAAAGACTACCTTTTTATTCATAATGCACATAACCGGTTCATCATAAACATTTCTTGCCGGTGCAAAGCTATAGGTATAAGCCGCTTTAACCGCAGCCTTATCCAGCTGACTAATACCAGAGCTTCCTGCTATATCCACATTGGTTACTGTTCCATCAGCTGATACCGTCAAACGCAATACCACCGTACCACCGATGCCCTGGTCCTGCAAATCCTCAGGATAAACTGGATTGCTGCCTCCCAGAAAACGTGGCGGAACCTTGGCCACCTTGGCCGCTCCTTCATCTCGCCCGCTGCCATGGCCAGTGCCATTACCACTGCCCGCACCATCGCCATTACCTGTACCGCTGCCACTGCCATTACCAGAGCCTTGACCAATACCTTGACCGGTACCAGAGCCAGCTCCACCTAAGGAAGCCACCCCACCATTACTACCCTTGGCATAAACATTCTCAGCCTGATGTTCTTGGCGATATTGCTGCTGCTTTTCTGGTTCCTTGGTATATTCCTCAGCTATTTCCGGCAATTTTTCTGTCTCAACATTAAAGGTAACAGCCTCAACCCCTGAGTCTATAGGGGAATCCACCGCCGGAGGGCTGGCTCCGCCGCCACCGCCTCCATCACTCAAATCTACAGCCTCGTAGATATCCACATCTATATTATGAGGCACCTCAGAGGAAACTCTAGTAAAAAGCCCTGTTAAGCAGATGATGACAAAAATAATCAGATGCAGCACAGCAGAGATACTATAGGCTTTGTATTTATCCTTTTGCCCCTGTATCATCATTGCCTCCCGCTATCTGCCGCCAGAGCTATTTTGCTAATACCAGCACCCTTTAATTTATCCAGCAAACCTATAACCATACCATAATCCATATTCTGGTCTGCCCGCAGCACCACTGCAAAGCGTGGATTGCGCTTTTGTTCTCTGGCCGCCTGATTTAACAGGGCTGCTTCCTCTATCTGCCTATCCTCCAGCCAAAGGGAGCCATCTGCCTTCAAAGTAACCAAATAGGTCACTTTCATTTCAGTTTCTGCATGACTGGCCTGAGGCAGACTGACATTTACAGTTTTGATATTTACCATGTACAAAGTACTCATCATAAAAAATACCAGCAGAAAAAACATAATATCTATCATGGGTATGATATTTACCTCTGGCTTGGTCATGGAACGACGCTCCCGCAACCTCATACTGCTTCACCTGCTCCCATAAACCCAGCCAGCTGCTTTTCCTTGGCCTCTGCCATAGAAAAACATTGCTCCATATCTGTAATAATATTATCCAGCCTTTGGGTAAAATAGGCATGAATTGCCAAGGAGATAATGGCTACACACAAGCCGAAGGCTGTGGCAATCAATGCTTCACCTACACCCCCAGTAATAGCTGTGGCCTGACCTGATTCCAGATTAAAGACACTAAAGGCGGAAATCATGCCACTAATAGTTCCTAAAAGCCCCAACAAAGGCGCCATGGTAACAATGACATTTAAATAGTATAAACGCTGTTTTAGCTTGGAAAGGGCAATGCCTGATTGCACCTCCATAAAGCTGGACATACTGCCTCTGCCAGCTAGAGGACAAGCCTCTGCCAAAATACCTGCCAGTAACCCCTTAGATTTTTTTGCCAATAAGATAGCTGCTGAGATATCGCCTTGAGACAAATGCTGGGAAAATTCTCTGGCAAAGCCTCGGCCTGAGTCTTCCCGCCTAAAATACTGCCATCTTTCCACCCCAATAGCTATGACCATAAAGGAGCATAACAGCAATACATACATAATTGCTCCGCCCTTGTGAAAAAACTCGATACCTGTTGTGATTGATTCCATAGGATGTAAATTTTCTCCTTTCCACAGAAATAAGAATAGTGCAGCAGCCTATTTGCTGCCAAACAAGCCACTACACTCCAAATACCATATATCAATAGAAAGACAAGGCCCTCTGCTGCTTCGTCAGCTTGGCCTGCCAATCCGCAAAATTCTTTGGCACAAATTCATGTACCAACCATTGTGGCTTGATTTCTGCCACTATTTTTTTCACTGCCCCTGTGCCAAAGGGCTGATGCCTATCCACATCCAGCACATAATTCATCAACTCCCCTGATGATATATTATCTTCTGGTACTGGATGCCTTTGCCGTTGCTCTTCTGTGAACCTGCCGGATAAGGATTGATGCAGGTGAATACCATAGATTTTATCTGCCAAATCCCCCAGCTTGGCCACTACCTGCAAAATATAATCAATTCCCTGTTGCTCATTTTGCAAATGGACATTAGTATTCATCAAATGGCCTGTGTCCAACATAAGCCCACAAGCATGGTTTGTGCCCATCAATAGCCCCCTTGCCAGCTCTGGCTCTAACAAGGTCATACCTGGCCACCAAAGGTTTTCATACAATAAAGGTATATCCTCTGGCAGACAGAGTGTCAAATTATTGATAAATTCTAACACAGCCTCTATTACCTGAGCTGAATCATAGGCAAACTGCCGACAACGGACCTCACTGCTGCGAGCCTGAGCTACATGAAAAACCACATATTCAGCGCCACATTCTGCTGCCTGCTGGAAATTCCTTTGCCAGCTATTCAGCCAGGCCTCAGGAGATGTACCAAATACGGCCTCCACAGTAGAAAGGGAACCATATTCCTTCCTTAGCGCTTCTTCATTACCTCGCCAAAAATCCAGCCAACTGGGCCAAAACCAAAGATGAAAACCACGTATCATCTCTGGAGTATGAAAGCTCCTATCCCAAGGCCCACAGCACATAAATTCAATGCCATCCAAATGATGAGCTTGCAAGAAATTTTGTAATCTCTCTTGACTGCCCCCCAGCAGTCCCTCAGTATCGGTAGGATCATTGGACAAATTCACCAATTGCAGCATAGCAAAATCCCCTTTATGGGCAAGATATGAAAACGTCAACTGCTCCATATCCTGCCGTTGCTAACATGAAAAAGGAATTAGAAAGTCAGGTTAAAGCCAATCTGATAGAAACGACCGCCGCAAGGATAATAATTACCATAAGAAGCGCCATTTTCATAATATTCCTGATTTGTAAGATTATTTACCTTGAAATAAGTAGTCAGCTGGCTATTAACCTCATAACTAAGGTTGAAATCCCAAATATTATAGCTGCTATTGCCATTGTAATAGCGTGCTTCCAGGCCGCTGCCGATGGTGCCCAGCAGATTTGCCTTCCAAGCACCACTGGTATAGTGTACGCCCAGCTTATAGCCGTTAGGCTGAAGATTATTATCCAAAACCATCCCCATACCTTCATTTTTATCAACTTCGCGCTTAATATAGGAATATCCTAAGTCATAGCTCCACATCGGGCTGAGCTTCTGCTTAAAGGAAAGCTCCATACCTCTCTGCTTTTCCTTATTAACATTGAGGGCATACCAATTAAAGGTTACAGGATCAGAGCCCCATCTAATAGCATCATTCAATTCTGTGATGAAGAAAGAAATTCCTGCACTGGTATTTTCATCGAAATTGTGATCCATACCGATGGTAGCAGTATAACCGGTTTCAGGACGCAAGTCAGGATTGCCAAACATTCCCATGCCATAGCCCCAATCCTGCTTATAATACAGATCATCCATAGTTGGTGCCTTAAATACCTTGCCCCAGGATGCATAAACATGAGTGTCCTTGTCCGCAAGGTAGTTCAAGGCAACTTTAGGTGACCAATGTGTGCCAAATTTGCTATGATGATCCATGCGAACCCCTGGCACCAAGGTCCACTTGTCAGCTAATTGCCAAGTATCCTGCAAATACAAAGCTTCCTGAGTAACACGCTCATCTTTATAATTTCCACCAGACATTGCTGCTGGATTTTCTGCTCTTCCCTGATGCCACTCTGCACCAGCTACCAATGTATGTTGATCATTCAGCTTCCAACCATCCTGATAATCAACACCAATAGTTCTATTGCTCAACCACCCCTGGTTGTAAATTCCCTTATCATTATAGAACCATCTTACATAAGCCGGTACATCAGTATTCTCTTTAAAATTATATGTTATGGCATAATTATTAAAATTTTCCTTCAAACGAGGAACTGGATCTGATATGGCTGTTGAGGTATTTCCCAGACATTTATACTGCCCTGCATCTACTGATTTATGAGCATAATATACAGTCAAAGAGTCAGAATCAGAAAAACGATTATTCAGCTTCATGGAAAAACTGTTATTATTATAATCACTATTCTCCATGGTAGGACTGCTGCCGTTGAATTTGTAATCAAAATGGCCTCTCCGCTGAATACCTCCAGTAATCAACCAGCTAAAATCGTTTTCTCTGCCCTGAGTGGTAATTTCATAATTATGGGTATTCCAAGAACCGGTATTCATATCAATCTTAGTTTGATTCTTGTATACCTTCTTGGTAATAATATTGATCACACCGCCTACAGCATCACTGCCATAGAGGGCACTACTGCCACCCTTAACTATTTCTATGCGCTGAATATTTTCCATGGTAGGAAGCATATTCATATCCACGCTAAAACGCCCGCTAGATACACCTTGATCATCATTTAGACGTTGGCCATCAACCATAATAACAACTCTATCGTTGCCATTTATCCGCACACGCTGCTGTGCTCCACCGCCTTGACGTACCACAGATACGCCATTAACATGGCTAATAGCCTCATCCAAGCTGCTGAAATGATTGGCCTCTATCTCCTTAGCAGTAATTACAGCCACATTAGCAGGTGTTTCCATAGTCTTGCTAGGCATACGTTCAGCAGTTACAATGGTATCATCCATTTCATAGACATCTGCCCCCCCTGAATGCACATCAACACTTTCCGCTGCCAGTGCTCCGCTGCTGCCAGCCATAAGTGCCAGAGTAATACCAATTGTCAGCCATCTTTTTCTTCTCATTGTTTCTCTCCTTTATTTCTACAAAACCTTCACCGCTGAGAGGTACAAAAAAACCATCTGTTTTGAGCAAACAGATGGTCAAACCGCAATCTAAACAAAAATCATGGCTGCGCATCCCCTACCCATCGCTCGCAGGTACAAGCAGATAAAATCTGCTAACGGTGACGATAAAACAGGCAGTTCTCCTGACTCAACCTCATCGCTTTGCACGCCTTCCCAAGATTGCTCCCAGTGACATATATGTGCATTACTCAGTTTTACAGTGGCGGGACCGTTCCAGCTTTTCACTGGATTCTCTATTAAATCTGATAAACAGACACCTGTCCGTACATATTAAACTTCCATAATTATACAATTATGGACAAAATTTGTCAAACAAATACCCTTAATCTAAACTTCCCTTGACTATATCTACACCCTCATCAAATAGAGCCTTGCTTTTTCAATTCAAAGTATTCGCTGCCAGCATACCAGCCAGCACAGCTCCAATACCCAGGCATACATTACCAGCCACATTCATAATGGAGGATAAAATATGCTGATTCTGAATCAGGCTAACCGTTTCCATGCTAAAGGAGGAAAAAGTGGTAAAGCCCCCTAGAAAGCCTACTAACAGCAAAAGCCGTATATGCTCTGGCATTGCCATCCCCCTATTGAGAAAGCAGAACATAGCAAAGCCCATAAGAAAGCTGCCAATAATATTAGCGGTAAAGGTGCCAAAAGGAAAATTTCCTCCCACCTGATGGCCAATAAATGTAGTTACCAGATAACGGCTGACAGCCCCTAAGCCACCGCCCAGAAAAACCAACAAAGGATTCCATAGCATTTCAGACATTAGCCCTGCTCCTGCAGCTTACGGAAGTTTTTGATAATAACAATAGGAGTTTTCTGAGAAGCATTACCAAATGGATTGTCAATCAGCAATCTGGCAGCTCTTTCCCCATCCAAGCCCTCAGTAGCACCTACCACGCGGGAACGCTTCAAATCGTTTACATCGGCAATCAAACCGCCAAAACAGCCCAGGCGCTTCTTCAACTTCTCCACTACCTCATTAGGATTCTTTGGACCATAAACAATATGCTTGTCAAATGGAGGCATAGTACCAGTAACATCATCAATCAGAGCAGTCTGCTCACCGCCCCATTTGTAGAAAAGCCCATTCATGCCAACCAGCTTGCCCAGGAAGCCCAGCACCAAGGCACCAGCTACCCGCCATTTACCCTCGACATCCATCAGGGACTGCATACCATGAGGGCTGGCCAAGGAACCATAATCAGGAATAAAACGACAGCACAGTCTAGCTACACGAGTAATCTTCAAATCCTCTGGACGAACAGCTCTCCCCTGAGTAATGGCTACAACGCTTTCTGCTACAGAAATAACATCATCTGGGCCAATCTTACCCTTGGTATAACGCTCAACCTCGTCAATAATATCATCCTTATCAGTCAGGATACGGGTTGGAACTGGAATCAAATCTATCTTTATCTCACTCATTACTGCAACCTCCCATTAATCCTTTACCAGCTCTACGCCAAGCAGATTAGCTACTTCGGCAGCAGGCACTTCAATACGAACCTGACGATAGTGACATGGCATACGGCCAGTCTCCAACCAAATCAGCTGGAAGTTGAAATCTGGCATATGAGCCACAGCCTCTTTCAGGCTCATGCCCTTTCTAGCTGTAAGACGAACCTGAGCACGAATAGCAGCCTTATCCAAGCCGTCCTTATAGCCCTTGGCCTGAATGATATAAGCCTCGAAATAATCATCCTCACGAGGTACACCTACCAGCTCAGCATGGCCCTTGGTTTCCAGACCATCATACTGCTCATAAGGCAGCTGCGGCCGTACAAAGGCATCCATAATGGTAGCACACTGCTTGCCCCGATTTTCAAAGCCAATGTCAGTGGTCAGCACCATACTGCTATCAGTAACCTCCTCAGCCTTAAAGGCAGTACGACTATCTACCAATGGTACAATAATCTCCGTACCAGCATGGCAGAGATACATCTTTACCAGCAGACACAAAACAACTACTATGACAGCCAGCCACAGCAGACAACTTCCCAAAGTAAATGTACACATAAAAATTTCCTCCCATGAATCTATAAATACAAATTAATAAAACACAGCATATTTTATTTCAATGCCTTTTGTAATCTTTCATAATATTTAGCTGGCAATCTGGTAATATGTCCAGTCTCCATGCTGGTAAATACATTCTGAGTACGTCCTGTTACCAGCAGCAGATTATCAGATTTCCGCAACACCCGATAGGTAAAGGCCATCTTAGCCTTGGTCAGAGCCTCCGGGGTAGTTTCTATCAACAGTTCATCATCAAAACGAGCAGAATTCATATATTTGGCGCTAACCTCTGTAATAGGAAATACATAGCCATCATCCATCATTTCTGTGAGAGTAATACCTGCTGCCCGAAGAAATTCTACTCTGCCGATTTCAAACCAGCGGATATAGTTGGCATGATGCACTACAGCCATAGCATCTGTATCATAAAAATTAACCTTGTGGATTGCTGTTGTAACCATATTCCAGCCTCCTTCTATTCAAAGAATACATATCTTCAATAACCTTTACACTATAAATCTATTATGGCAAAAAGTCAAGAATTACCCAAAATTAATCCCCCTAGCCTCGGATAAATGGTAAAAAAGCCATCCTTTAATATACAAAAGCGCCGTAGACTCTTATCAAATCTACGGCGTTGCAGAATCATATAAAAATTAATGCGCTACATCTACAGGCTTTACCTTGAAATAAATAACCAGCATAATGACTGCCATAATGGCCAAAGCAGTAGCCAATCCCAGCCATCCATTCTTGGTGAAGCCATCTACCAGATAGCCCACAAAGCTGGCGGCAGAAACCATAGCCACATATGGAATCTGAGTATTAACATGGTCAATATGACTACACTGTGCACCAGCAGAAGCCAAAATAGTGGTATCAGAAATTGGCGAAGCATGGTCACCGCCTACTGCACCAGAGAGAACTGCTGCTACAGTCAATACCAGCAGACTTGGATCACCGTTGCCAATAACGGCAATAGCAATAGGAATCAAAATACCAAAGGTACCCCAGGAAGTACCAGTAGCAAAAGCCAGTACAATAGCCACCAGGAAGAAAATAGCTGGCAGGAATACCAGTACATCCACATTGGCGCTAACCAGATTGCCTACATAGCCACCCAGATTCAAATACTTGTCGCTGCAGATGCCGGACAAGGTCCAAGCAAAGCAGAGAATCAGGTTGGCAGGAGTCATAGCCTTGAAGCCCTGAGCGAAAGTCTCACAGAAGGAGCTGAAGGTAATAACCCGGCGAGGCAGATACAGCAGAGCTGTAAACACAAAGGCAATAAAGGAACCGAATACCAGAGACTTGCTGGAATTACAATCTGCAAAGGCCTGCTGAATAGAAGCTCCCTCATTAATACCGCCAGTGTACAGCATACCATAGACACAGGCGCCTATCAGCACTAACAAAGGCAGTACCAAATCAATAATCTTGCCATTGCCCTCTACATGGGCTTCCTCACTGTCTCTGTACTCCTCAGGTACAATAAAATGTTCCTGATTTCTCTTAACGTATTTGGCCATAGCAAATACATCCCGCTGGGACCAGATAATGAACAGCATAAACAAAATAGTCATCCAGGCATAAAGGTTAAAGGGAATAGTCTGCAAAAACAGGCTAAAGCCATCCAGCTCGCTGCCCTCTGGCAGAGAGGAGCCTACAGCCGCTGCCCAGCTGGACACTGGCGCCAAAATACATACAGGAGCTGCTGTAGCATCAATGATATAGGCCAGCTTGGCTCTGGAAATCTTGAACCTATCTGTAATAGGGCGCATAACAGTACCAACTGTAAGACAATTGAAATAGTCATCAATAAAAATAACCACACCCAGCAAAGCAGTCAACAGCATGGAGCTGCGGCGTCCGCTAATATTACGGGCTGCCCATTCACCATAGGCTCTGGTTGCACCGGAGCGGGTAATAGCCGCCACCAGAATACCCAAAATAACCAGGAAAATCAAAATATTGATATTTCCCCCTACCTTGTCTGCCATAACCTCAAATAAGGTCATAATTGCATTCAGCACATTGAAATCTGTATACAGCAAGGCTCCGGAAAAAATACCGATAAGCAATGACATGTACACCTCTTTGGTTGCCAAGGCCAAAGCAATGGTAATAACCGGAGGCAATACTGACCAAACAGTTTCCGCCATAAAAAAATCCCTACTTTCTTGCATATAATAACTGACTTATGTATTGTATAGCAAAAAAGTATATTTAACAAGTCATTTATGATATTTTTGCATGTATACTTAATGGATACTTACTGCCCGGAACACATTGGTATCAGCCCGGTGTCTGGATTTGGAGTATTCAAAGGGCCTGCCATCACTGAGAAAAGCCACCTGGGCCACCTGCAGCACTGGCATTACACCTTCAATTTGCAACCACTGCTTCTCTTCCTCCGTAGGCATATCCGCGCTGACAGTACGATGGGCAGACTGAATCTGCAGTTTAAGTACATTCTCAATATGATTATAAATAGAGTTCTCCAGCACGTCCATCTTAACCCCGGGAATTACCTCTATAGGCATCTGAGTATATTCCACATTACTAGGCTTGCCATCCAAAAAACGCACCCGAACAATATCGTAGACAAAATCATCCACACCGATTTTCAACTTTTCTGCAATTTTCTCAGTAGGATGAATAATTTCAAACCGCTTCACCTCAGTACGCATATCATGGCCTTCATTATTTTTAGAAAAGCCCTGAAACTGGCCACACATGCCTACATTTTCCACATCCTCCTCCTGCACTCCCTTCACAAAGGTGCCGGAGCCACGGCGCTTTACTACCAATCCCTGCTTAACCAGCTCATCCACAGCCCTTTTAACGGTAATTCTGCTAACGCCATATTGAGCACACATTTCCTTTTCCAAAGCAAGCTGACTGCCTGGCTCATATTTGCCACTGGCAATATCATTATAAATATCCCTGGCTATTTCCTCATATTTATTCATACTCATCCCTCAATAAATTAAATTTCTTTCATATTTATTCATATATAAAAATGATATATATGACAAACATTATTTTATATCATATGCACTTATTTTTCAAGTTTTTGTAATGTTGTTACAGAAAAAGGATATATTATTTCTAAGAATAATATATCCTTTATAAAATAGAGACAGATAAAGTTGTTATAAAAAATTAATCTACAGTAGAAAAACCGTTATTATCGCTTAAAGCCTTGAACCAATAACCAGACTTCTTGATAATTTTTTTCTGGGTAGCCAAATCATCAACAGCAATCAAACCATAACGGTTCTTGTAAGCATTCATCCAAGACCAGCAATCAATTGGAGTCCACAGATGATAGCCAAAGCAGTTGCTATTCTCCTGAATAGCCTTGTGTAGCCACTGGAGATGCTCCTGAATAAACTCAATGCGGTAATCATCCTCAATGAAGCCCTCCTCATTGCGGAATTTACCCTCACCTTCTACACCCATGCCATTCTCAGAAATGAACCAAGGAATATTACCGTAGTTGTCCCGTACATTAATCGCAATATCATAGATTGCCTTTGGATAAATCTCCCAGCCTCTATGCACATTGATTCTAGCCTCTGGCCACTCATATTCCTCAAAATGCTTCTCTGGCAGCCAGCCCTGACTGTCGTCAAAAGCTGTCTCTCTAGCCTTAGCTCTAAATGGATGATAATAATTAACCCCTAGGTAATCAACGGTGTTTTCCTTGATAATCTCCGCATCGCCTGGCTCCGTCTGCCAAATAACCCCATCCTCAGTCAGAGTATCTACCAGCTCCTGTGGAAAATACCCCTTAACAGCCGGATCAAGGAAAGCATTATTCTTGAACAGCTCCGCAAATCTAGCCGCAGCCTTGTCCTCTGGACTGTCAGAACGAGGATAAGCAGGCGTCAGGTTAATAACTATACCAATACGGCCATCCTCAATGCCCTCAGCCTGGCAATACTCATGATATGCCTTAATAGCCTTGGCTGAAGCCAAATTCAGATTGTACACAATCTGTATAGCAGCCTTACCATCAACCTTCAGTGGATAATGGAACTTGTAGAGATAGCCCCCCTCTGGAATAACCATAGGCTCATTAAAGGTCATCCAGTCCTTTACCTTGTGTCCAAATAACTCAAAGCATTTCTTGGCAAATACTACATACAACTCCACTACCTTGCGGGATTCCCAACCACCATATTCATGCACCAGCTCTACAGGAATATCAAAATGTACCAGATTCATTACTGGCCGAATGCCAGCAGCCAAAAACTCATCAATAACCTGGTTGTAGAAGCGAACCGCATCCTCATCTACCTCACCGGTTGCAAAATCCTTAATCAAACGACTCCACTGAATAGAGGTACGTACAGAATTCAAACCCACCTGCTTCATCAGGTCAATATCCTCAGCATGACTGTTGTAGAAATTGGAAGCCACATTAGGACCTACACCATCAAAAAAAGCCGATGGATCTTTGTCATACCAATAATCAAATATATTCTGATGAGCCTTGTTAAATCTGCCCTCACTCTGAGGACCAGAGGTAGCTGCTCCCCACCAGAAGTTTTTTGGGAAATCGTATTTCATAATCACACCTCGTTTTACTATATACTACACCTAATTAGCAGTTATTTTTGTCAACCATCTGGCATTATTCTGCTAATCAGACTTTTTTCTATTCTCTTTACTTTTTATATAAGCTCCTGCCTGTAATGAATAAAGCTATATCCAAAACAAACAAGAGCTTATATATTAATTGCCGATATTCACTTGAAAATTACTTCTTTAATGACTCGTACATATCTACCATCAAATTGGCGATATCCCGAATGGCCAAAGCCGTCATGAAATGATCCTGAGCATGAATCAGCAGTACAGACTTCTCTACCTCCTGACCATCACACTCGGCGGAGATCAAATCAGTCTGCATCTGATGTGCCTCGCCTATTTCCTTGCCACCAGCTGCGATTTCCTCGCGAGCCTTAGCAATATCACCATCCTTGAACAACTGGCGCAGGGCATTAATGACCTGTGCGCGGCCGTTGCCAGAATAAGTAATAATCTCCATAGACTGCTCTACAACCTTTTCATCCATTAAGCAGAAGCCTCCTCTTCCTCGTCGTTTTCATCCTTCATCTTGTTGCCAACGATAACAAATGGAGCGTAGATAATTACATCCACAATCAGCCATACTACCTGCAACAACCCCCCCATGATAGATCCTGTACCAATGGTGCCGCCAAAGAACAGTGGCATGGTCCAAGGAACTACATATTTGAAAATAGGCACAATACCCAAAACGCCAATGGCGATATAACCGATAATAGTGTTTACAATTGGAACCAGCACATAAGGAACTAGCAGCAATGGGTTCAGTACGATTGGCAAGCCGAAAGCGATTGGCTCCTGAATGTTAAAGAACATTGCTGGAGCACCCAGCTTGGCAACGGAACGCCAGCTATCCTTCTTGGAGAAGAGCAGAATGGCAATAACCAAACCCATGACGTGCATCAGGCCAGCCTCGAAGAAGCCGTTACTGAAGATGTAGCTTGCATCACCAGCCTGATTAGCCAGCTGAGCAGGCATATATACCATGTTCTGAATAGCAGCAGTTACATTGTGACCATGAATACCGAACCACCAGAAGAACCATACGATACCCTGATAGAGAATGGAAAACCCCAAGCCCTGAGAGAAGCCCATCAACGGTGCCTGAATCAAGCTGTAAATAAAATCGTTCAAGCAAGCAGCACCCATAAACTGACAGTTAGCCAAAACGGTAGAGAACACTGTAAAGAAACCGAGAGTAAAGAATACTGGAATCAATACCTCAAAGGATTTTGCTACAGCTGGAGGTACGGTCTCAGGCATCTTAATCTTCATCTTCTCATTGTTAGAGAGCTTTACGAAGAGCCAAGATGCCAAGGTAGCAATAATAATGGCAGTCAGAACACCCTTGTTACCGAAGTAGTTTATGTCGAAGCCGCCCAGCTTCTCACCAGCCTTGGTGACAACCTGCTGCGGAGTCATGATGATGAAAGCACCTACTGCCGTAAGAGCCGTGGAGAATTTATCACCACCCCAGATACCACCGAGACGATAAGAGAATGCCATAACCAGCAGGAAGGAGAATACACCAAAACCTACGGTTACTACATTGTTGCAAAGGCCCTGCAGCATCTGCAATGTCCCAACGAATCCGGAAGCCTTGTAGGCATCTCCAGTCAAACCGGTAATAGCAGCACCCAGGTTCATACCGTTCTCACCCAGGATAGTGCCCCACGGATCCAAAACAACCCATTCCATGATACCGAAGAAAGAACCTACAATGATAAATGGCAACAGCATAGAGAAAGAATCTCTCATTGCCAGCAGATATTTGTTACTAGAAATCTTACCTGCTATAGGCATCATAACTGCCTCAAATTTTTCGATTACAGAAGAACCCATTAAATTTTTCCACCCCTTAAATACATTTAGCTGTATCCTTATCTAGCATATATTATTTTCCAGCCATCTGGAGAGCCTTGGCAAGAATCTTGTCACCGCGAAGGGTACCATAATCCCGCATGTCTACTACATCCACAGGACACTTGCCATTAACAATCTTCTTCACATCGTTCAGCATATGACGAATCTGTGGACCAAGGAGAACCACATCTGCACTATCAGCCTTCTGATCCAGAATCTCAACAGAGAAAGCCTCCACATTGATGTCAGTCAATCCCTGCTTCTTAGCAGCATCCTGCATCTTACGTACTACGATGGAAGTTGACATACCTGCATTACATACTAAATAAATGTTCATGATAAATCCTCTCTTTCGTATATAACCCCTGAATAATTATTGCTTCTCTAGGAACAGGACCAACCATCCAGGAGTATGTTTTAGTCCTTTACCTTTGGCCCATATCCCCTTGACAATTATGATTATACACAAAAGATACACTTATGTCAATAAAAAGTTATATCTTTTTATTGACAATAGTATGTTAATTTCTTTTTTGTTGGATTCACAACATACATATGTATATAACACAGCTTTCATGTCAATATTACTTATTGTTATCAAGCTTCTGCCAGCTTATACCATCAGCAAAGAGAGTTTCAGGCATATTGTAGAAATCTACAAAATTATTAATCATTTCCTGACCTCTGGTCTTGCTAACCATATATGGAGCAAAGAAGTTATGCTCCAGCTTTTCAAAGTTGGACCAGGTCATAAAATATGCTGCCTTGTTAGCTACAGCAATATTTGCTACCTTGCTGAACCAATCCTTGTCTACATTGCCAGTTACGCACAGGCTGCCGCCACGGCGGACACCAGCCTCGCTGATGGTAATTAGCTTGCCATTTTTCTCAGCTACCTGATTCATCACAGCCAAATCGTTTGCCAGCAGCTTGTACCACTCACCAGTCTGATCATCATCATAGGTATCCACACCCATAATATCTACCCACTTATCTCCAGGATAGCGATCCAGATATTCCGCTGTATTATTGAAATGACCATTAGGAGAATATACATACAACATATTATGTACCCCCTTGGTATCTCTCAGATAGGTTACAGTGTATTCCCACAACTTCTGGAAATCTTTGGCGCTGCAATGATCCTTGCCCCACCAGAACCAATAACCATTATGCTCATGCAGAGGACGGAACAGGATAGGTGCTCCTTCCTTCTCCATTCTCTCAGCATATTCAGCTACTCTGTCCAGATAGCCATTAAAGCTGTTGTTCAAATCTCCCCCTGGCAGGATTCTATGTACCACATTACCGTCAGAAATATGAGTGCTGTAATTAATATAGTGGTCACGATTCTCCGGGGTAGATCCAGTTACTTTGGCTCGACGCTCTACCATGTCAAAGTTTGGCATATGCATGGAAAGAGAGATAATAGCTCCCTCCTTCACGGCAGGAGTAGTCAGTTCCACCATCTTGTCTACATAGGTCTTGCCCATGTTCCACTCACAATCATCCAGACGCTGCTCATCACCCACAAAGGACAGAGCATCAAAGCCTACAATACCAGAATAAGAACCGGTAATATCCTTGGTATCAGACTGAGTGCCATTTTCTGGACGGAACATCTTGTGATGGGCATCGTTTTCATGGCCATAGATAACCTTACCTGCCTTGGTTACAGCAGACAGATATCTGTACAAAGCTACAGTCTGTCCATTGGCCTTGTTGTCTACCAGCTTCAGAGCAGCAACTGCTGGTGCTAGCTTCTCCAGCTCCTGAGCGCTCAATGCTTCCCCTTTAGCCTTGGCATTATCTGCCACAGCAGTCAGCTCCACATAAGCAGGATCCTTGGCATCTGTCAATGGATTAGCAAAGACAGTGGCAGAAGTGGAGGCCATAAGGGCACAAACCACAGCCATGGACAAAAATCTTTTCTTGTTCATTTCTTCAAAACCCCTTTTCTCAATATCCAGCACAGAATGTTGCACATATTTCATTCTGTTCTTACGTGTTTTATTGTAAATGATATTCTTATCTTTGTCAATATAGGTTATATCTTTTGTAATATAACATTATGTTGTTATTTGTAATATAGATTTACATTTTAGGGATGAAATAAAAAATCCCGCAAGCTGGAGAACTTCCACAGCAAAGTCCCCCAGTCAGCAGGATAATTTTTAATTTTGCAAATGCTTACTTGCCTAACTGACTAACTTTATTTGACAGCTCTCACACTATCAAAGAATATAGTGGAATTAATGCTCTTATTCCCAATGGTATTGCAATAAATTGCAAAATGCTTTACATGGGCGGGATCAAAGGTACCACCGTTTTTACCCTTGAACTGGCTGAATGGCAAGGTTACTATCTGAGCCTCAGTACCTGTGGTCAATTTGCTCAGATCCACCTCAAAGTCCTCACCATTGCTATTCAGCTGGATAATCAGCTTCTGCCCCATGCCATCAGGCTTTATCCACAGCTGAACAGCCTTGCAGCCAGCCCAGCTTGTGTTTTTCAGGCTCTTGATGATACCGGCATAACCGCCCTTGTTAATGCTGTAGTTAAAGGCCAGACCTGCCTCGCCACCATTCTTATTCTGGGACAGCTGGGCAGATACTGTACAACCTGAACCGGTATTGGTGTTATAGTTGCCTGCCAACAGGCCATTATCCCCATAGTAGCTGTCAAAATCATCTACCAATAGAAGATCTACAACAGGTGCAGGCATATTCAGCAATACTGGTACGCTGTCTGCCACCTGATTGGCTACGACCAGCTCAACATTAGCAATCTAGCCGCTGATATTCAGAGGACATTTGCCATATTCTACCTTTACCTCGCTCCAGCCGTCTGAAGCATTAGCTGTAAAGTCTAAGCCTACGCGGATGGAACCATCAAACATGGTATCAGCAGAAAGCTTTGGCTCCTTGGCATAGCTATAGATGCCGCCATATTTCCAGCCTCCCATATTGTCTGCCAGATTCCATTCCACAGGTGCAGCAGCCGCCTGAGACATGGTCATTACCGCCGGTATAGCATTTTGCATATCAGCAAGTAATATAGAAGGTACAGCCAAAAACACCCCTGTTGCCACAGTCAGCGGAATAACCCTTTTCAACCACTGGCTTCTACATTTTTTCATACCCATCAAAATCATCCTTTATCTTTTATTATCCGGGAGCCTCCCCTGTAGATTATGTATACATTATATAGGCAAAAACATCGCCTGTCAATAAAAGTTATATCTTTTATTTTATGTAAATATTGCTTTTAAAAATTTTATCATATTTTTTATTGACAAAGATGTTATCTTTATCGTATAATCACATCAAGCTAAGTTCTGAAAACCATCTGAAATGCAGAGCGAATGAAATGGTAACAAGGTAACATTCTCATTTTCTTGGCAGACCGGATTGGATATTCAGAAAATGCAAAATACATATGAGATGAGAAAAGGGGTTATTTTCATGAGAACAAACAAAAAGCTTATGCTGGGCGTACTGTCTGCACTGATGATTGGTGCTACTTCCGCTTATGCTGCACAGTCTGCTGAGGTACTGTATTCTGATGTGCCAGCTGATCATTGGGCAGTAAAGGCTATTACCCAGCTGAACCAGGAAGGCATTGTTACCGGCTATGGCGATGGTACCTTTAGAGGCGACAGAGCTGTTACCCGTTATGAGATGGCTCAGCTGATTGCCAGTGCCCGCTCCCATGAACAGCAGGCTAACAACGAACAGAAAGCTATGATTGAGAAGCTGTCTGCTGAGTTCTCCGAGGATTTGGATGCCATCGGCATGAGAGTTACCAAACTGGAAGAGAAGTCCGACAATGTAAAGGTAAGCGGCTGCTTCGCCCAGAAAGCTATGAAAGGCATTAACGGCGGCAATACCTGGTGGGAAAAGGAATTGTTCTTGAATGTTGATGGCCAGATGACCAATGGTTGGAAGGCTCATGCAGGGGTTGACTGGAAATGGGGTACTGCTTCCAAGGGTTGGAATGGCGAGGAAAGTTTCGCCGATAGCTATGGCAATGACAACCGCGATGTAAATGCTATGCTCTATCAGCTGAATGCATCCGGCCCTATTGGCAAGGATCTTAGCACTACCTTTGGTCTCTTTGCTCCTACCATGCAGGATGGTTACGTAGAAAATGCCCGTATCAAGGGTGTTCAGGTAGACTATAAGATGGGCAACACTATCCTGAAGGGCTATACCGGTCATATCTATGAGAAGAATGATGATCTCTCCTCTGGCGGTGGCTGGGGCAGCTTCCAGTCCGGCTTTATGCGTAACGGTGGCAGAGGTTATGATCGTTATAATGGAAGTACTCTTTCTGCTGGTCAGAAGGCCGACAACGATCGTGAAATCAAGTCCTGGGGTGTTGCTGTAGAGCATAAATTTGATGACAAGGTATCTGCTGGTGTTGGTTACTATAAGTATGATTCTCCAGCATATCTGGGTGACAAGCTGGGCATCGTTGCCGTAAATGGTTCCTACAAGCTGGACAAGCAGTGGGGACTCAGCGGTTTCTACTCCCACGGTGATCAGGGCTATCAGAGCAATGCCTATGATCTGAAGTTGACCTATAACGATTCTCCTTGGTCTGGCAACCAGTGGGGCGGCTACGTTGGCTATCGTCAGCTTGGTTCTGATGCTGTTATTCTATCCAGTCTGGTACATGGCTCTGAGAAGGCTGGCTCCAAGGGCGTTGAGGCAGGTCTCTGGTATCGCTTCTCCCCTAGCATCGTTCTTACCAATGACTTCTACTTTGGCAAGGCTCTCGATGATTATGGCCAGAAACTTGATGCAGACCATACTGCATTCTTCTCTAATCTGATGTTCACTTTCTAATTTATCTTACTCCCTTATATATAGAATATACCCTTCCATTACCAGGAGTCCTCTTGCCTATGCACACTCCTGGTAAACACAAAACCTGTAGTACAGTGCCCTTACACTGTGCTGCAGGCTTTTTTCTTGCAAAAAAATAACAGTACCAAGCAGAAATCTACTTGATACTGTTAGCAATATATTTTATTTACCGAAGATACCGCTGGCTGCTACAGCCTCCACAATTTTTTTCATGGTATCCTCACTCTGTACCAGCGCCATGCGGACATAGCCCTCTCCAGATGGACCAAAGGCACTGCCTGGAGTTACCAGCACACCGGTCTTGTCCAGCAAATCTGCCACAAAGGACTCAGAATCCTGGTAGCTATCTGGAATTGGTGCCCACACAAACATGGTACCCGCTGGCTTCTCCATATGCCAGCCAGCCTCTATAAGGCCATCGCAAAGCACATCCCGACGGTGCTCATACGCAGCTCTAGTTTCTGCTACTACAGCTTGATTACCTGTGAGAGCCTCCACTGCTGCTGCCTGAATTGGCAGGAACATACCATAGTCCATATTAGACTTCAAGGTTTTCAGCATGCCCACCACGTCCTTATTACCTATACAGAAGCCTATCCTAGCTCCTGCCAAGCCATAGGTCTTGGACAGGGAATTAAACTCTACGCCTACCTCCATAGCTCCTGGAATGCTTAAAAAGCTGCCACAGCTCTGACCATCAAATACCAGCTCGCTGTATGCATTGTCATGGAGAACAATAATATCATACTTTTTGGCAAAGGCCACCACCTCATGATAAAAGGACTCTGGAGCCATAGCCGCCGTAGGATTATTAGGATAGGACACCAACATGAATTTGGCTTTGCGGGCTACTTCCTCTGGAATATCCTGCAGCTTAATTACATAATCATTTTCCTTTTGCAAAGGCATATAATACAGCTCTGCCCCGGCAATACGAGGTCCATCGGCAAAAATAGGATAGCAAGGATCTGGTACCAGCATAACATCCCCAGGATCCAAAATAGACAGGGCAATATGGGATAAACCGTCCTGAGAGCCTAGCAGGGAACAGATTTCTGTCTCAGGATTCAATTCCACATCATATCGTCTTTTATACCACTGAGCTACTGCCTCCAGCAGCTGCTGAGTATCATTAATGGCATAGACATAATTAGCAGGCTTCATAACCGCCTCTGCCATCACCTCCATAATTCTCTTGGTAGGAGGAATATTAGGAGCACCAATGCTCAAATCATATACTTCCTTGCCCTGGGCCAGTCTATTTTTCCGCATAACAGCCAGACGGGAAAACACACCCTCCCCAAACTGATTCATTCTATTTGCAAACTTCACGATACTAACCTCTCTCTACTTTTACAAAAGAAAAAGGGCGAAATACATCGCCCTTTAGCTTTAATTTGAATATATTCCTGTGGCTTAGTTTGCCCAGTTCTTGTCAAACAAATTGCTGACAGGCTCATTCTCATAGATACACTTAATGAACTCAGCCAACATTGGAGCCAGAGAGATGCTAACAATCTTCTCATGCTTCTTGGCAGGGTCCAAAGGAATGGTGTTGGTAATAACCAGCTGCTTAATGCAGGAATCCTGAATACGCTGTACAGCAGGATCTGTAAGAATACCATGAGAGCAGCAGGCATATACTTCCTTGGCACCCAGCTTCTTCAGAGCCTTGGCACCCTCGCAAAGAGAACCAGCAGTATCAACCATATCATCAATCATGATACAGGTCTTGCCCTTTACATCGCCAATCAGGTTCATAACCTCAGCGCAGCCAGGACGAGGACGACGCTTCTCTACAATAGCAATGCCAGTACCCAGCAAATCTGCCATGTTGCGGGCACGGGTTACACCGCCCAGGTCAGGAGAAACAACAATCATATCATCCAAATCCAGCTTACGGAAATAATCAGCCAGCGCAGGAGCAGCAGCCAGATGGTCTACAGGGATATCAAAGAAGCCCTGAATCTGACCAGCATGCAGGTCAACAGTTACTACACGGTTCAAACCAGCAGCAGACATAAGGTTAGCTACCAGCTTAGCGGAAATAGGCTCACGGCCACGGGTCTTGCGATCCTGACGAGCATATGCATAATAAGGTACTACTGCAGTTACACTTCTTGCAGAAGCACGCTTGCAAGCGTCAGTCATAATCAGCAGCTCCATCAGATTCTCATTTACAGGCTGACAGGTAGGCTGGATAATAAAAATATCTTTTCCACGAACACTTTCACCAATCATGACCTGAATCTCACCATTGTTGAAATGGCCAACCTGTGCATCAACCAAAGGAATATCCAGATACTTGGAAATCTCCTGTGCTAACTCTGGGTTTGCGTTACCGGCCAGAAGTCGTAAATTTTTCGCAGCGTCGTTCATTGTTTTGAATGCCTCCAATATTTTCTTTTTTCCTCATACTCTATGAGCATATCTTGTCCTGAAACCAGAATGCTCTAGGGAGAATTTCCCCAAATTCTCCCTATAATACTATTATAGCCTATTTCCGCTTATCAGTCCAGCCCTCAATCAGCTTTTGACGAGCCCGGCCAATAGCAAGTGTGCCACCAGGCACATTTTTGGTAATAACGGAGCCAGCACCAATATAGGCACCATCCCCTACCTCTACAGGAGCTACCAGACTGGTATTGCAGCCTACAAAGGCATTATCCCCAATGGTAGTACGGAATTTGCTCTTGCCATCATAGTTGACAGTAACAGTACCGCAGCCCAGATTTACATTAGCACCTACATCAGCATCACCAATGTACTGGAGATGAGGCAGCTTAGTACCCTCTCCTACCTGAGAATTCTTTACCTCTACAAAGTTGCCAATCTTTACATGATTATGAATATGGCTATTTGGACGAATATGCACATATGGACCCATAGTAACCCCATCGTCAATAATGCAATCATGACCATAAGCAAACTGAGCGTGAACATCATTGCCAATCTTGGCATTGCTGAAACGGCTATTAGGGCCAATTTCACAGCCTGCACCCACTACAGTGCCAGCCTCCAGCCAGGTAAATGGATAGATTACGGTATCAGGACCAACCTCTACATCTACATCCACAAAGGTACTGTCTGGGTCCATCAAGGTAACGCCATTGTTCATCAACTCAATATTCTTGCGACGACGGAGAATCTTCTCTGCTCCAGACAGCTGCAAGCGGGAGTTGATACCCAGAGTGGACTCATAATCATCAGCAGCTACTGCCCAGATTTTTTCTCCCTTGTCTCTGAGAATCCCCAAAACATCTGGCAGATAATATTCACCCTGAGCATTATCACAGCCAACCTGTGCCAAAGCAGCAAACAAATCCTGACACTCAAAGCAATAAATACCGGAATTTACCTCGTTGATTTTGCGCTCTTCCTCAGTAGCATCCTTCTGCTCCACAATGCGAGCCACATCACCGTCAGCAGTACGAATAATACGGCCATAGCCGGTAGCATCTGGCATAATAGCAGTCAGCACGGTTGCCTTGGCTCCTGCTGCCTTGTGTCCCTCATACAGCTTGGTAATAAGGTCTGCTGTTACCAAAGGAGTATCACCGCACAGCACCACTACAGTACCCTGCTCATCCTTTAACAAAGCTTCAGTCTGACGCACTGCATGGCCAGTACCCAGCTGCTCTGCCTGTACCACAAACTCAGCCTGATCTCCCATAGCTTCCTTTACCATCTCACCGCCAAAACCTACAACTACAATATTGCGCTTGGCACCTGCTCCCTTGGCAGCATCCAACACGTGCTGCAGCATTGGCTTCCCTGCTGCCTTGTGCAGAACCTTAGGCAGCTTGGACTTCATACGAGTTCCTTTGCCTGCTGCCAGAATAACAGTAACTAAATCCAGCATTTGATTGCCTCCAAAAAATATATTCATATTGATAGCCATTTCGGGGCTTCCCCCGGCTATCCTGCAAATCCTGTCTCGTGACAGGTATCAGCCTTTTTATTTACCGGCCTTGCCGCCAGCCTTTTTCTTCAATTCCTCCATGCTGGCCAGGAGAGTATGCTCTGCCTGCTCCATATGGTACTCTGCTGCCGCCTGGGCTTCCTTAACATCCCCCTTGGCAATAGCCTCTACAATACGGCAATGTTCCTCATGAGTTGCCTGTAAACGCCCCGGATAAGACATAGAGGTGGAACGGAATCTGGTCAGCTGTTCCCGCAGATTAAAGATAATGCCTACTAAGCGGGAATTACGGCTGGCCTGATACAGCAAATCATGGAACTCCATATCAGTTTCCACGATTTTATCCATATCCCCTTCCTCAATGTACTCACCAATGGACACCAGCAAGCGCTGCAAATGCTCCAGCTCCTCATCAGTAATGCGCTCCGCAGCAAGACCACTGGCCAGAGAATCCAAAGAGGTACGAATCTCAAATACCTCATTCACATCACGAATAGAAAGATTGGCCACATAAGTACCGCGGCGAGGCATCATAATGACATATCCTTCCAGCTCCAGCTTGCGGATGGCCTCTCTAACAGGAGTACGGCTTACCCCCAGTTCCTCTGCCAGCTGGATTTCCATCAACCGCTCGCCAGGAGCTAGTACACCTTTGCGGATAGCATCCCGAAGGGTTTCACACACAACCTCCCGCAAAGGCTGATAACTATCCAATTTAATAGGTGTCAGCTTTTTTTCCATTAAACTCAAATCCTTTTATTCTAAAATAAAAAATTAACCCAAAGTCTCAGCCACAAAGACACCGGCTTCACCATCGTATTTCTTCAGTGTATCTGCCAAATGCCATGCCTGCTGCTTTTCTCTTACCAGACCAAAAACTGTTGGACCGCTGCCAGACATCATACTGGCCATAGCCCCATGCTCCATCATAAGCCTTTTGTAATCTGCTATCACAGGATGTTCAATCTCTGTAACACCCTCCAGCACATTACACAGCAAACCAGCTGCCTTGTGAGCATCTCCCCCATGAATAGCCTCCAGCATAGCCTCATTATCAGGATGAGGACCATCATAGCCTGCATCATAGGTTTTGTAAGCCCAAGCCGTTGATACACCTACCGGTGGCTTGGCTAAAACCACACTAAGTCTCGGGAAACTAGGCAATCTGGTCAAAACCTCTCCTCGGCCGGTAGCCAGCATGGTGCCTCCCATAATACAAAAAGGAATATCAGAGCCTAATCTTGCTCCCAACTCACAGAGCCTTGCCTCTGTCATCCCCAGCCGGAAAAGATGATTCATGCCCTTCAACACAGCCGCAGCATCGGCAGAGCCTCCAGCCAAGCCAGCTGCCATAGGAATCCTCTTGGTAAGGTGAATCTCCACACCCTCCTGCAAATTGTATTCCTTTTGTACCAGAGCGGCAGCTTTCCAGCAGAGATTGCTTTCATCTGCCGGCAGGGTTCCCTTCTGCCCCTCAATAGCAATGGTCAAACTAATACCCTGATTAATTTTCCCCATGCTTAAAGTATCATGCAGAGAAATTTCCTGCATGATCATAGCCACCTCATGATATCCATCCTCTCTGGTGCCAAGAATATCAAGGGTTAGATTAATCTTTGCATTCGCACTTAAAGTTAGCAATGTATCCCCACATCCCATTGGTCGAAATTTACTTATTACTTATAAATTCTACCAATTTTTTAGCTTTTCAGCAAGTATTATTGACTTTTCTTCCCAAGAAAAGGATAATATTTTAGTAATATACTTTTCTAAGAGGGTGATTTTTTTGGACTATCTTCTGCTGGAGGGACAGCCCTTCAGAATATATATCATATTCGCCGCCATTCTGGTCATTTTTAACCTGTTGAATCTGGGATTGCAAAAAATTCTTTTTCCTTGGCAAGTACGACGCCTGCTAAGAAAATGGAAAATCGTGCTGAAAAACAGACAGAAGCTGCCTCTCCTCAGTCAGTTGCAGGAATTGGTAGTAAATCTTTCTGGCACCATCAGCTATGGAGTACCCCAAGTTACAGATATATATCCTAACGGCATTTCCTCCGCCAGATTGCTGGCCTTGGCGGCAGCCATTGAAACAGGTATCCATCATCCTATAGCAGAGGCTATTGTAGAGGAAGCCCATGTTAGAGGACTGGAACTGCCAGAGATTTCCACCTCCAATCCTGTTAACGGCCGAGGAGCAGAGGCTCTTATGAACCGCCAGACTCTTAGCGTTGGCTCTGCTGATTTCTTTCAGGAGCAAGGCATTGATATTCCGGCGGAAATCTACACCAAGGCAGACCAGCTAGCCTACAAGGGACAGATTATTGTTTTTGTAGCTATCGGCAAATTCTGCCGTGGCTTTATTACCTTGCAGGACAAGCTAAAACGCAGTATTCCCGGGGACATCAGCTTTTTGCAGGAAACCGGTATCAAGGTCACTATTATGAGTGGCAGCAATCGCTCCACTGCCAAAAGCTATCTTAAGGACTCTGGGGCAGATGTACTGCGAAGCCAGCTAAGTAATCTGGAAAAGGCCAAGGAAATGCTGTTGAAGCAGGCCACTGGCCAGGTAGTTGCTGCTGCTGGCCGTACCAGCAAATTTGAAGGGGCTCTCCGCAGCTGTGATATTAGCTTTGCCTTGGAATACGCCCAGCAAAGTGTCAAGGAAATGGCAGATGTGCTGATTCACACCAATAGCATTGGCACCATTGCCACCGCTAAGAACATTGCTATTATGGTAAAAAAGCGCCAACGCACCAGCTGGATTATAGCTCTGCTGGTCAATGTGCTGCTGCTCTTGTCCCTGCTGTTCCTCTGCAATCTGGACAGTATGCCCAATTACGGCGGTCTGGTATTAATCGGCCTTAGCCTGGTGGGATTTGTAGTTTTACTGGCCAATCAGATACCATTGCGCTATTAATAACAAAAATATTGTATATAAACTTGAAGGAGATTTACTATGGATAAGGAACAATTTGATGTACTGGTAGATACCGTATTGGAAACCACTGCCCGCCCACCGGAAAAGCTTTTTGCCGGTGGCTATGAGGATTGGCATTGCCGAGCTAGATTGGCTCATTTTCTGGCTATGCCGGAGCTGAACCGTCCAGAGGCAGCCAAGGAGCTATTCCACTCCATAATTGATGTGGAACCAGATCCTGAAAACGCTGAGGACATTGAGGAAAAGACCTATGCTCTCCAGCATCTCAGCCAAATGGAGCGGGAGGCCAACCGTTATGAGGAAGCTCTCAACTACATCAATATCGCTCTGGAAACTGCTGAGGAATCAGATTTTCTCTACAAATACATTCTCCGGGGAGAGCTGTGGGCTGACCGCTGGAATCTGCTTCATCTCATGAACCGTACTGAGGAGGCGGAAGCGGAAGCCGACGAAAGAATTGAATTTTTCAAGGATATTCCTGTGGCTCACAACAGCTATCTCTACTATGGCTATCGCTTCAAGGCTCAGTTGGCCGCAGAGCGTGGCGTGGTACTGGTAGCCAAGGACTTTATGCATATGGCTCTCCATGCTATGGATATTCCACCTATTAATCAGGAAAAATTAAAAACCGCCTTTGAGGCTCAGCATGAAAACATTTCCTGGATTATGGCAGAAATCGACAAGGCCACCCCAAACCCAGACAATATTCATTGGGATATCTAATCCCAGCCAACAAAAATCCCGCTACACTGCCCTAGTGTAGCGGGATTTTTATTTTGATAAATTATTTAACAGTCCAATTCATGCTGCTTTTGCTTGCGAGCTTTATTTTGCAAACGTCGCATATGGAAGAAGCTTTTCATCAGCTGGCGGCATTCATCTTCCAAAACCCCGGCCACTACCTCCATGCGGTGATTCAATAGTTTGTGGTTCACCACATTGAAAATAGACTCTACAGCTCCAAATTTTGATTCATTACTGCCATATACCAGCCTGTCCATTCTGCTGTTTACCAATGCCCCGGCGCACATAGCACATGGCTCAATGGTTACGTATAATGTACAGCCACTAAGGCGCCAACGGTGGAGAGCATGACACCCCTTGCGAATGGCCTCCATTTCTGCGTGAGCTGTTGCATCCATAGTTTGCTCCCTCAGATTAAAGCCAGTGGACACCACCTGACCATCCTCATTGTTTACCAAAACTGCCCCAATGGGAATCTCACCCTGCTGATAGGCCTTAACAGCCTCTTTTAGAGCCATGCGCATATATTTCTCGTGGTCTAGCATATACAATTACATTCCTATTCTTTGATGATAAAAGAAATCCAAATTTACGCCCTTTTCATAAAACAAGGACTGAGTAGCTCCATTGCCCTCCCAGGTAGCAGCCTCAGTTTCTGGGGCATTGGCCTCCAGCCTGCTCTTACGGTTCTTCAGCATATCCTGAAAACTTCCCTCATTACCCTGACCATCCCGCTGCCGCCTTTGGAGCCAAGGGCTGTTGGGATCCAGCTTTACGCCTGTAATTCTGCTTACTTTATCAATTTTGCCCATCATGACAATCACCTCATTTGCTACCAGGGAACAATAAACTACTTACATACTTTCAACTTCTTTACATATATATCGTCTGGAAAAAGTCTTTTATTAATACTTTTTGCCTATATTTTTTATTTTTCCCATTTTTTCCAGTCCTTATCTCCTATCCTTCTCCTAATATAGCTTTTACAATGCCTAAAAAGAATTTAATACTTTTATAAATATTATTAATCATCATTGAAATTTTGTTAAATTCTTTTTAACATATGTGGATATAGACAGAAAAAAAGACCTGCAGATTTCTCCGCAGGTCTTTGATTATGCTAGCTTGCTATATTGAATTTGTGAAGCAATGTTAATTACTTCTTCAGAGCGTCGCCCAGGTTGTTCTGAGTGTTACGTGCAGCAGCTACGGACTCAACAAAACGATCCTTCTCTACGCCATCCAGTTTCAGCTCAACGATCTTCTCAACGCCGTCAGCGCCCAAGATTACAGGAACACCGATGCAGAGATCATTCTCGCCATACTCGCCCTCGAGATATACGCAGCAAGGAATCAGCTTCTTACCATCAGTGATGATGGACTTAACCAACTCGCCTGCAGCAGCACCAGGAGCGTACCAAGCGGAAGTGCCCAGCAGCTTAGTCAGGGTAGCACCGCCAACCTTGGTCTGTGCAATAGCATCCTCCAGCTCTGCCTCGCTGAGGAGGTGAGATACAGGAATACCCTTGTAAGTAGCAATGGATCCGAGAGGAACCATAGTCTTGTCGCTATGACCACCGATTACCATGCCCTCAATGTCGGTAGGAGTTGCTGGATAGCCAGCCTTCTGGAGAGCCTTGGACAGGAAATAACGGAAACGGGAGCTGTCAAGCATACCGCCCATGCCGATTACGTGGTTCTTAGGCAGACCGGAATTCTTCAGTGCCAAATAGGTCATAGCATCCATTGGGTTGGAGATTACGATGAAGATAGCATCTGGAGAATACTTTACAGCCTGCTCAATAACGCTGCCAACGATACCAGCGTTAACACCGATCAAATCCTCACGGCTCATACCAGGCTTACGAGGAATACCGGAAGTGATAACAACAACCTTGGAACCTGCAGTAGCTGCATAGTCGTTGGTAACACCGGTAATAGTAGTGTTGAAGTTCAGGATCTGTGCAGTCTGCATCATATCCATAGCCTTACCTTCGGAAACGCCCTCTTTGATATCGAGCAGAACTACTTCGCTAGCATAACCTGCGCTGGCAATTACATTTGCTGCTGTTGCTCCTACATTACCTGCGCCTACAACTGTTACTTTCATTTAAAAATTCCTCCTTTTATACTACAGATACACATCAGTATATCTGTCCTTTAACTAATGATATTATAACAAATATTAATGCACTTGTATAGCAAATTTTGGAATTAATTTATAATAATTTCCTTTTCACATCTATCCCTCCACTTCCAACCGGTTGCGTCCCAACCAGCTCATCTCTTGGCTATATTCTAGCGTAAAAAAATTAAAAGCACCCCACTCAAACACGTAAATTTGGGTAGGGCACAGCAAAAAACTGCTAAAATCCGGCAAAATAAGCAATAAAAATGGATTCCGCCGGACCACCTGCATAAGGTGAACTGCGGAATCCTTAAATTTTGTAGGGGCTATTTAGTTATAGTAATATTAATATTCAAAACGGCCCTTGAGAGTAATTTCTTTATTTAAGATTGCTGTCTGACCTTTAGCAAACAGGCTGTCAATATCAAGATTCTCATCTAATACCAGCAAATCAGCATCAGCGCCCTCTGCTACGCAGCCCTTAACGCCAGCCTTGCCAAGCAGCTCTGCCGGAGTGGAGGTCAAAAGCTTAATTGCTTCTTCCAAAGGCAGACCTCTGTGCACGAGGCTCTTGATCGTCAGATGCAGATATTTCGGAGAACAGTAGGTCAAGCCAATGCACTCACCCTGCTCATTAAATTTTGGCTGAGAGCCAAACGCATCACTGCTCAGCGTCAGATGCTCAGTGCTCATGCCTTCCCAGCTAAGAAGCTCCATCATTTTCTCTGCACCAATTTCCATATCCTCATCAGTACTGCCAGCCGTCATATCAAAATAACCGCCACGGCGTACCAGCTTAACGCCTTCCTCCATAAGCTCCTGCGTGCGCAGCATATGCGTAGGCAGGAAATTTTTTGCAGGAATATCGGAATGATCCAGTGCGTAGAACAAGGGAGCAAGCTTGCCCACGCCGGAACCCATATGCATCGTTACCAGACCGGCAACATTTGCCAGCAGACCGCCACGACGAGTGGCAGAAGCGACTGCAATCAGCTCAGGTCCCTGCGGATTAGAGCTGCGATGATCAGAAACAGCAATCTTCGTGCCAATAATCGGCGGCACCATCATAATGTCCTTTTCCACAGAGCCGGTAATAGTAGTAGAAGGAATGCCATACGCGCCGGTCAGGCAGTACGCCGTAATGCCCTCCTCCGTCAAAGCGCGTGCCTTAGCTACCAGATTCTCTACGCTTCTAGTGATGCCATCTGTACCCAAAAGACCAACTACAGTCGTAATACCGCAGCTAGTAATCTGGCTGAGCATTGCCTCCGGAACGCGAGAAGCAGGCCCTTGCTCGCCACCGCCACCGGTGATATGCATGTGGATGTCAATATAACCGGGCAACAGCTTTTTGCCGCTAAAATCAAAAGTCTCTACCTCCGGCACATTGTCATAGCCATCGATATGATCCTCAATACGTACAATCTTATCGGCAATAACCAAAACATCTTTTTTACCTAAATACTTAGGCGCAAAAACCTCTGCATTTTTTATCAGCTTAATCAAATTCTTCCCTTTACCTTTCACAAAACGTTATTTTAGCTCGACGGCTTATTTCTTCTCATCCTCCAGCTTGGTAATACCAATGCCGGTATAGCCGTAGAAAATAGCAATTATAAAGCCAGTGTAGCACAAAATAGCCCACGGAGCATATTCCAAAGTATCTACGCCAGTGCAAGCAGCCATATAAGCGCCAGCAGCAGACCAAGGAATCAACGGTACGAACACCGTACCGGCATCCTCCAGAGTACGCGAAAGGTTCTTCGCCGCCAGACCTCTTGCCTTATAAGCATCACGGAACATTTCGCCAGGAATCAGAATAGCCAGATAAGAGTTACCTGTGCATAAAGCCATCGTCAGGGAGGACGCAACAGTGGAAGCAATCAAATCACCAGTAGATTTTGCAAAGCCCAGAATTTTTTGCAGCACAACCTCCAGACAGCCAGCCTTACTCATAATGCCGGCAAAGCAGAACGCACAGAATACCAGCAGAGTCGTACCCATAATCTCTGCCATACCGCCACGGTTCAGCAGCTTCACAATCTGTGGCACAGCAGTCGCCGGATCGAAACCAGGATGAGCAATCATCGTGATTTTGAAGCCTTTAACAGTAGCCTGCAGCAAATCCTTCAGACTGATGGTCTGGAACAGCAGCGCTTCGATGCCAGCCAGTACGGTAGAACCCATCATTACCGGCAGCGTCGGGTTTTTCAAAATAGAGCCTGCCAGAATCAAAATAACCGGCAGTAACAGCAGAATATTAAAATTATACATGGACTCGAGCTGAGTTAACATCGTATTAACAGCCTCTGAGGAAACATCATTGCTGCCGCTATTCTGGAAGCCAACGAAGGCATAAACCACCAAAGAAATAATTGTTGCCGGAATGGTCGTCCAGAACATATGACCAATGTGCTCATACAGCTTGGAACCTGCTGCAACAGGTGCAAGGTTCGTTGTATCAGACAGCGGAGAAATTTTATCACCAAAATAGGAACCTGCAATAACAGCACCGGCTGTAGCAGGCAGGCTTACGCCAATCGTACTGGCAATGCCCATTAGTGCTACGCCCATCGTAGCAACAGAACCCCAGGAAGTGCCTGTTACAATAGAGACAACTGCTGTAATCAGGAACGCCGTCACTAACATAAATGTCGGGCTGACAATCTGCACGCCATAATAAATCATCATAGGAATAGTGCCTGCAGCCATCCAGGTGCCAACAAGCGCGCCAACACAGGTCAAAATCAAAATTGCCGGCATGCCCTTAGCAATCTTTTGACAGATTTCGTCCATCATCTCATCCCAGGTAACGCCCACGCGGAAAGCGATAATAGCAGCAATCGCAGCCACCAAAAGCAACAGCGGCTCTGTTGCATAGCCCAAATAGCCCTTGCCCACAGTCAGAATAACCATCATCGCAATAATAGGGGTAATCGACTCCACAAAGGTAGGCATTCGTCTAGCCTTTGTTTCTTCATTTTTTTGCATATTCTTCGACATAATAACCTCTTTTCTGCTAGCTTCACAGCCGTTCTTTTGATTTACATTGCACAATCCACAAAAAATTTTATCACTATCTAATTGTTTTTACAATAGTTCAGTAAAGAAACACTTATTAGAGTTTTTCTTGTATACAAAAGGAAAATATTCACTATTCCCCTCGTCAGATACATAATTCACCCTGTATATAAAGTACATTTGCCTATTATCTCTTTATTTTTTGCAAAAAAAAAGAACATTGACCTTGATTTCGTCAATGCTCTTCAAATGTTTTTCCATAAGTATCTTTGTGTAATCTCCAAACTTAGATAAGATATTCTTATGATGCTTAATCAATCTCTTATTCGTTCTCTGGAAGCACGCAGCAACTCCAAAAAGCGCTTGCTCGGCAAAGTAAAATTAAATTCGTAATCATACAAGACAGAAATTGGCATATTCCCTGAATAGCTTGCCGGAAACTCTACCAAATTACCTTCCAGCAAATCACGTTCCACCTTAATCCTCGGCGTCAAAGCAACGCCAAGATTTTGCTTCACAGCGTGCAGCACTGATTCCGAATCGCTAAAGGTTAAAAAGTTCTTCAGGCGGGAAAATTCCACCCTGCTCTTCAAATGCTTGTAATATACCTCGGTTTCCGGATAAGCGATAAACGGATACTCGTAAATGTCATCATTCTGCTGCATAGCATCATACAGCTCTCTAGATGTAACAAACACCATTGGCTGGTTCCAAAGCTGTACGCGCTTCGTGTATAGAGGCTGCACGTCAATATGCACAAAGACAAAGTCGTAAAGCTTCTTCACAAAAGCATCTTCTAGTGTTGATTCGACAGTCATACAACGGTTGACCTCTATATCAAGCTCCGGGAATTCCTTTTTAATCTGCAAAAGCACCGGTAGCATATAGATGTTGATAGCCTGCGTAGAAACGCCGATCTTCAAGCTATACTTGTTTTTTTGAAACTGGCGCATAGACTCCTGGCTCATCTGATAGTCGTTCAGCAGCTGCTGCGCTATCGGCACAAAATTTTTGCCCGCCTGTGTCAGATAAACGTTCTTACCATCTCTAGTGAAAAGAATAACGCCGTACTCCTCCTCTAGGGCAGTTATATGATTGCTGATTGTCGGCTGCGAAAAATTCAGGTACTTCGCCGCCTGCGTAAAGCTGCGGCACTGTACAACAGTTAAAAAAGACTGGTAAACTTGTATATTCATCCTTCTACCCTCTCTGCCATAACTCTGCACCTTTTCTTATAAAAGGCAATGCCATACACCCAAATATCCTCGCGCCCCTCATCACGCAAATATTCGTCATAATGGCGCTCATGTATCTGCTGCAAAGCTCTCGCGCACGCGCTGTCCAGCTCCGTAATTCCGCTAACGCTCTTCAGCTCAATAACAAGTCCGGCATCAGGATCATCGGTTTCTACTATTATATCAGCAAAGCCATCGCCTGCTTCCCTATTAAAACGCACCAGCCACTCAGCATTGCCGATGAGCAAGCCTGCCAAAAACAAGTGATAGCTATTTTCCCTATCCTTCGCTTGTCCTTTTATATCAAAAAGGCTGATAGTATTGCTCAATCCATATCTTGACCAGATATAAAATCTTTACTCTGGTTTTTTTAAATTAATGCCATAATTCCCTTGTAAGCAGCTGACTGCCTTGATTGTAAACCAAGCAGTCTTATCGGACTAAAATATGCATCAGATATAGTTTTAGGAAGATTAACATCGCCATCCACCCATTTCATTACTCCTACTACATCCTGTACAAATGATCTAGATGCTCTTTCTTTCCAATCATCCCTTAAATTCCAATTATCCGGTGCATCCATAGCAAAAATTGCTGTAACAAGTTCGAATACCGTTAAAGGTACACCCCCAGTATTAACATTTTCAAAAACTTGACATACGGCTTCCTTCGGGGTGCTACTGTCTAGAAGGATTACAGGTAATGCATAGTTGCTAGTTGGATAATAAAGGGGCTATCCACTAATTTCTTAGCAGGACAACCCCTCATTTTACTTATTTCTTGCTTTTAAGATATGCGTCAATAGCGGCTGCGGCTTTCTTGCCAGCCCCCATTGCCAGAATAACAGTTGCAGCACCTGTTACAATATCACCGCCGGCGAATACGCCTTCCTTGGTGGTAGCACAGGTTTCTTCATCAGCTACGATATTGCCCCGCTTGTTGGTTTCCATACCAGGAGTTGTGGAAGCCACAATAGGATTTGGACCATTACCAATAGCCATGATCACTGTATCCACATCCAGCTCAAACTCAGAGCCTTCAATGGCTACAGGACGACGACGGCCGGAAGCATCAGGCTCTCCCAGCTCCATCTTGATACATTTCAAGCCCTTTACCCAGCCGTTTTCATCACCAAGAATCTCCACAGGGTTGTTCAGCAGCTTAAACTGAATCCCCTCCTCCTTGGCGTGATGCACTTCCTCAGCACGAGCTGGCAGCTCTGCCTCAGAACGGCGGTAAACGATATAAACATTCTCAGCCCCCAGACGAAGAGAGGTACGAGCAGCATCCATAGCTACATTACCACCGCCTACTACGGCTACATTCTTGCCGATAGCAATAGGAGTCAGATGGTTAGGAAAATCATAAGCCTTCATCAGATTGCAGCGAGTCAGGAACTCATTGGAGGAATATACACCGTTGAGATTCTCACCAGGAATATGCATAAAATGAGGCAGGCCGGCACCAGTACCTACATATACTGCATCAAAGCCCATTTCACCCATCAGCTCATCTACAGTAAAGAGACGGCCAGCAATAGCATTAACCTCAATGGTAACTCCCAGCTTCTGGAGATTCTCTACCTCACGGCGTACAATCTTATCCTTTGGCAGACGGAACTCTGGAATACCATAGGAAAGTACACCACCAGCTACATGAAGGGCCTCAAAAATAGTAACCTTATAGCCCATCTTTGCCAAATCTCCAGCACAGGACAAACCAGAAGGGCCAGCGCCAATAACAGCTACCTTCTGAGCATCCTCAGCAAACTGAATTGGCTTGATTTCCTCATTCTTAGCAAGCTGATAGTCAGCAACAAACCGCTCCAGACGACCAATACCTACTGGCTCACCCTTGATGCCCATAATACAATGCTTCTCGCACTGATTCTCCTGTGGGCAGACACGGCCACATACTGCTGGCAGGGAGTTAGACTCCTTGATAATATCTATAGCGGCATCAAAATCCCGCTCCTTGATTTTGCCAATAAAAGCAGGAATATTTACCTGTACAGGACAGCCCTGACGGCACTTTGGCACCTTACAGTTAAGACAGCGCTCTGCCTCAGCTACAGCAGTATCCTCATCATAGCCCAGTGCTACCTCCTGAAAATTACGAGCACGAACCTTTGGATCCTGCTCCGGCATCTTGTGCTTTTCCATTACTAATGCCATTTTTCATTACCTCCCCAGTCCGATATTGCAAACATGATCCTTGGCCTGTGCTTCCTGTGGACGGAACATCCGGCTGCGGGACATAAGGCTGTCAAAATCTACCAAATGGCCATCAAACTCTGGACCATCTACACAAGCAAATTTCATTTCATCCCCTACCTGCACACGGCAGCCGCCGCACATACCAGTACCATCAACCATAACTGGGTTCAGGGAAACAATAGTCTTGATACCCAAAGGACGGGTAGCCTCTACCACACTGCGCATCATAACACCAGGGCCGATAGCAGTAACCTGATCAATCTTTTCTCCTCTATCCACAAGCTGCTGGAGAGCAGTGGTAACAAAGCCCTTGACACCATAGGAACCATCATCGGTGGCAATCAAAACCTCATCAGAAATAGCACGCATTTTGTCCTCAAAAATCAGAATATCCTTGGTTTTGGCACCCATAATAGAAATAACCTTGTTGCCTGCCTCATGCATGGCTCTAGCAATAGGATAAACCGGAGCAACACCAATACCGCCGCCAATGCAGACAATGGTGCCCATATTCTCATGAATCTCAGATGGCTGTCCCAGAGGGCCAGCAAAATCCACAATAGAATCCCCTTCATTCTTGGCAGCCAACATCTGAGTAGAAGCGCCTACTACCTGAAAAATCAAGGTGATAGTGCCTGCTTCACGGTCAAAATCCGCAATAGTCAGTGGGATTCTTTCCCCATCCTCATCAACTCTGAGGACAATAAACTGTCCTGCCTGAGCCTTCTTGGCCACTCTTGGTGCCTCAATGTCATAATGAAAAATACCAGGAGAAAGCTCCTGCTTCTTCAAAATCTTGAACATCTTTCAACTCTCCTTTATAATAGCTAAAACCTCTGAGGAAATTTTTCAAAACATACACAACATATCCCCCAAAGGCAGAAAAAACTTTTAGCCCAAAATTCCTTCCAGATAGGCTTCGAGGTTGCCACGAATAGGCATCAAATATAGATTATCTCCATGCTGCTTGGCAAAATCCCTTACCTTACAGCCAAATTCAATGCTCCATTCAAGGGTAGGCTGGAAATCTTTTGGAAAAATAACATTGTTCTTCATTTCCCAATAGCTTTGGGAACGCTCGGAGGCCACTGGCGTAATACCCCAGTAAACATTCTGTCCCTCCAGCATATCAGCATACATTTCCAAAAAACGCATATCAAAAAATGGCTGAGTAAAGAAACCTACAGCACCTGCCTGCAGCTTTCTATGAATACGATACAGCTCCTGACGCATACTGCCACGATACTGGTCAATACCGGCATAAACCTTTACCTCAGGCATTTCCTGATGGAATTTTTGTATAACATCAGTGGTAATAGTAGGATAAACCTTATGTGTCATATCCTGGGGCGGATCTCCCTCAATAACCAGCACCTCTGTAATACCGCTTTGCCGCAGCTCCGGCCGCATAGCTAAAGGTTCCGCCAGATTAACATCAATAGCCCTGATATGAGGCATAACAGCTGGATAATAATCCTGGGCAATGGCTGCCCCCTGCCAGCTTCTGGTTTCCAAACGCAGCAAATCTGGAATATTAATCAAATCAATGCCCTTGATTTTTTCCTTTACCAATTCCAAATTGCTGCGCAGTTCTTCTGGTGTACGTGGCACCAGTTCCAAAGAAATTCTTCCCACTATATCACTTCCATTATACATTTAATATCAATAAGAGTCAGAGCAAGCACCTGTGCAAACATCAGCCTAGACACCTGCTCTACCTCTCAACATACATTAGAACAAGCCGGTAATCTTGCCGTTTACATCAATATCCATATTCTCGGCTGCTGGCTTCTTTGGCAGGCCTGGCATGGTGAGAATATTGCCAGTAAGAGCTACAATAAAGCCGGCACCAGCAGAAATCCGCAACTCCTTAACAGTAATGCGGAAACCCTCTGGGCGTCCCAGCTTGGTGGCATCGTCAGACAAGGAATACTGTGTCTTGGCCATGCAAATAGGCATCTTGTCCAGTCCCAAAGCCTCAATCTCTGCCAGCTGCTTCTTGGCTGGAGCAGTAAAATCTACTCCATCAGCACCGTAGATAGCCTTGGCAATGGCCTCAATTTTCTCAGGAATGCTCTGTTCCACCTCATACATATAGTGGAAATCAGCAGGCTGCTTCATAGCCTCCAATACCTTTTCTGCCAGCTCCACGCCGCCTTCGCCACCCTTGGCCCATACCTGGGATAGGGCTACAGATGCACCCAAAGCGTTGCACTTCTCCTCTACGAAATCCAATTCTTCCTTGGTATCGGTAGGGAAAGCATTAATAGCCACTACAGCAGGCAGGCCAAATTTGTGTACATTCTCAATATGCTTGGTCAGGTTAGCCAAACCCTTCTCCAGAGCTGCCATATCCACCTTGCCCAGCTCAGTCTTTGGTACACCACCGTGCATCTTCAAAGCTCTAACAGTAGCTACAATAACTACTGCATCTGGATGTATGCCAGCGAAGCGGCACTTAATATCCAGGAACTTCTCTGCGCCAAGGTCAGCACCAAAACCGGCCTCAGTAATAGCTATATCAGCAAACTTCAAAGCAAATTTGGTAGCCATAACAGAGTTGCAGCCATGAGCAATATTAGCAAATGGGCCGCCATGAATCAAGGCTGGAGTTCCCTCCAAGGTCTGTACCAGATTTGGCTTGATAGCATCCTTAAACAGAAGAGTCAGAGCACCAGTTACATTCAGCTCCTCAGCTCTAATAGCACGGCCATCACGGCTGTAAGCTACTACGATTTCTCCCAGACGCTTCTTCATATCCTCCAAATCGCTGGCCAAGCAAAGAATAGCCATCATTTCAGAGGCTACAGTAATATCGAAGCCAGTCTCTCTTGGGACACCATGAGCCTTGCCACCAAGACCAATTACCACATTGCGAAGAGCTCTGTCGTTCAAATCCAGAACCCGCTTCCAAGCCACACGGCGTACATCAATATCCAGCGCATTGCCCTGCTGGATATGGTTATCTATAACTGCTGCCAACAGATTGTGGGCTGTTGTAATAGCATGAAAATCACCAGTAAAATGCAGGTTAATATCCTCCATAGGAACTACCTGAGCATAGCCGCCGCCAGCAGCGCCGCCCTTCAGACCAAAGCATGGCCCCAGGGATGGCTCACGGAGAGCTACAGCAACCTTATGTCCCAGCTTGTGGAAAGCATCAGCCAAGCCTACACTGGTAGTGGTTTTACCCTCACCAGCAGGTGTAGGATTAATGGCAGTAACCAGAACCAGCTTGCCGTCTGGACCATTCTTTACCTTGTTCCAAGCATCCAAGGAAATCTTTGCCTTGTACTTGCCGTACAATTCAATATCATCCTCTGTTAGACCAAGCTTGGCAGCAATTTCCCTAATATGCTGCATCTGGGCTTCCTGCGCAATTTCTACGTCTGTTTTCATTCGACAACAACCTCCCTATATACTACAAGAAATATATGTTTCCAGTGTAGCTTCCCGCCCCCAGGACAGGTAATCTCACCGGTAAAACCCTAGCTTAGATATTGAACCTTAGCCCTCCAGCTGTAAGCGGGCTGCCTCTACAGTATTCTGCATCAGCATAGCAATGGTCAGCAGTCCCACGCCTCCAGGTACAGGAGTAATGGCTCCTGCCACTTCCTTCACGGCTTCAAAATCCACATCCCCCACCAGCTTCTTAGGCGCAATGCGGTTAATACCTACATCAATAACAGCAGCGCCTGGCTTAACCATATCTGCGGTAACAAAGCCAGCCTTGCCTACAGCAGCCACCAGAATATCTGCCTGACGGGTAATCTCTGCTAAATTCTTGGTTCTGGAATGGCAGATGGTAACAGTAGCATTTTTCCCCAGCAATAAGTGAAGCATAGGCTTACCCACAATATTGCTGCGGCCAATAATCACGGCATTGGCTCCCTCTACAGGAATCTCTGCCAACTCCAGCATACGGAGACAGCCATGAGGGGTACAAGGCACCAGTGCCTTTTGGCCAGTTACCAGACGGCCCACATTAACTGGATGGAAGCCATCCACATCCTTCAATGGATTAATAGCCTCCAGCACCTCAGATTCATATGGCTGCAATTCCTTTGGCAAAGGCAGCTGTACCAAGATACCATGAATCTTTTCGTCATTATTCAAACGCTGAATCTCCGCCAAAAGCTCTTCTCTAGTAGTGGTAGCAGGCAGCTCCACCCCCTCGGAATAAAAGCCCAGCTCAGTGCAAGCCTTGTGCTTATTGCGGACATACACCTGAGAAGCTGGATTTTCCCCAACTATAATTACAGCCAGACCAGGGGTAATGCCATATTTAGCCTTTAGCTCCTGAGCCTTTTTGCCTGCCTCTTCCTTTAACTTAGCGGCAAATACCTTGCCCTCCAACAATCTTGCTGTCATAACTATCGCTTCCTTCCACCATGCAGCCCTGGCAGAGCCAGCTGCCTATTGTGACTGACAACTGTCAGCCTATTTTACTTCCCATAGCACACTCATTAATGTACACAGGAATATCGCCACAGAAACAATACCATTTCTCAAATAATAACGCCGATTAAAGGCCTTGAAGCCCTGTCTGGCAATAATTTGATGCTGAAAATACAGCACCCCTCCAGCAATGCCGACACCTATATAATACATATAGCCCAAAGACAATAACTGGCCTAGATAAAAGAAAATACACAAGGTAATCACATGGGTGATTTTGGCCAGCAGCAAGGCATTTTTTGCCCCCAGAGCTACGGCCATAGAGTGAAGTCCATGAGCCTTGTCAAACTCCTCATCCTGAGCGCCATATACTACATCAAAACCGCCAATCCACAAGGTAACTGCCAGGAATAATACCACCATAGGATAATCAATGGTGCCTGTTACAGCCACCCAGCCTCCTGCCGGAGCCATAGCCACCGCAATACCGCAGATATAATGGCAGAAGCAGGTATATCGCTTCATAAAGGGATATATCACAAAGGGCAGAGCCGCTATAGGCAGCAGCTTAATGCAGATAGGATTCAGCTGTAATACAGAAAATACCAGCACAGCTGCGCAAATGCCAATCAACACATGAACACCATGCCGGCTGACTGTACCTGCCACCATTGGTCTTTGCTGAAATCTTGGCTGATCCACATCGTATTTCAAATCAATCATATTGTCCAAGGCCAGAGCTGCACTGCGGGCAGAAACAATGGTCATGGTTACCCACAGCATGGTCCACCAATCCACTGTACCTTTAGAGGCCAGCAATACCGCCATATAGGCAAAGGGCAGGGAAAATATGGTCTGATAAAAGGCTATATTGTCCAAATGAGCATTCAGTCTTTGCCACAGACTAGCCTTTCCTTCTCTATGCTTAGTCAAGTCCCAAGGCCTCCCACTTTGCATCTACCATATCCTTGATAGATTTGTCCATAGTAATCTCATCTGGCCATTCTCTGGTATGACCTTCCTCTGGCCAGGTCTTGGTGGCATCAATACCAACCTTGGTGCCCCACTTGGCCATTGGCGAGGAGTGATCCAGCACATCCAGCGGCCCCTCTACCATCATCAAATCCCGCTTGGCATCAATATTGTTAAATACCCGCCACCATACTTCCTTTTCATCCTGTACGTTAACATGGGCATCTACCACAATAATCATCTTTATAAACATCATCTGGCCCATACCCCACAGGGCAGTCATAACCTTTTTCGCCTGCATTGGATAGGTTTTCTTGATGGATACGAAGATGCAATCATGGAATACTCCCTCCAAAGGCATATTAATATCCACCACCTCTGGAATAGCCTGCTGCAACAAAGGCAGGAATAACCGCTCTGTAGCCTTGGCTATGAAGCAATCCTCCATAGGGGGCTTGCCTACAATGGTAGAAGCATAGATTGGATTCTTGCGATGAGTAATACAGGTAATATGGAAAACTGGATAATAATCCGCCAAGGAGTAATAGCCGGTATGGTCACCAAATGGCCCCTCCCAACGGCGTTCATCCACATCTACATAACCCTCCAGAATAATCTCTGCTCCAGCAGGTACCTCCACATCTACGGTTTTGCATTTTACCATTTCCACGGATTTGTGCCGCAGGAAGCCAGCAAAAACCATTTCGTCAATATCCCTTGGCAGTGGTGCTGTAGCCGCATAGGTTACTACTGGATCTGTACCAATAGCTACAGCTACCTCCATTCTCTGGCCTCCCATAGCCTTGGTATCACGACAGTTATCTGCACCATTCTTGTGAATATGCCAATGCATACCAGTAGTGCAGCTATCATATTTCTGCAAACGATACATACCTACATTCCGCTTGCCGGTTTTAGGGTTCTTGGTAAAAACCAAAGGCAAAGTAATAAAGGAACCTCCATCCTGAGGCCAGCATTTCAAAATAGGGAACTTATCCAGGGATGGATTATCTGTTATAACAACCTCCTGGCAAGGTGCTTTTTTCACATATTTAGGGAAATTAATGGCTTTTTTGGCCATAGGGATAATAGAGAGCAAATCTGTCTTGTGAGACAGGGAAATATAAGGCAGCTTTAGGATTTCCCGCATTTCATCTGCCACATCATCCAGCTTTTCCACTCCAAAGGCAATAGCCATGCGCTCCATACTGCCAAAGGCATTCATCAGCACTGGCATATCATAGCCCTTAACATTCTCAAATAGCAGGGCTACATTCTTGTTACCCTCCATCTTGGACACTCTATCCGTAATCTCTGTAATCTCCAGCTGGCAATCCACCTCGGTGGTAATTCGCTTCAAAAGCCCCCTGCTTTCCAGCTCAGCTATATATTCCCGCAAATCCTTAAAGGCCATAAATACCCTGTCCTCCCTGTGTTTTTTGTCAGAAAGGCACCTGCCCACAAAAAGCAGATGCCTTTACGTTATACTGCCAGATTTTGAGTCATGACAAATGCTTCTATTCTTCAACGCCATTGTTCTCAATCTGTCTATATCCTATTCTAGTGCAGGCTCAATATTTTCTGCCGCCTACAAAGCTTACCATCATGCGATAGGAATCCCGTATCTCTTCTGGCATCTCCTGTGGCAGTACATCCACAGCCGCCTGCAGGAACTCCTCCACCTTCTGCTTGGAAAATTCAATACCATCAGAGGCCCTTACTATCTCCAAGGCTCTCTGCAGCATGGCATCAGTCATATTCTTGTCTGTGACAATAGCACGAAGCTCATCCCTATCAGGGCTTACCTCCAAAGCACGAATTGCCGGCAGGGTAACAATTCCCTGACGAATATCATTGCCTGCTGGCTTGCCCAAGGTAGCATCATCACTGGTAAGATCCAGCAAATCATCCGTAAGCTGGAAAGCCATGCCTACATTGTAGCCAAAATCGTATAATGCCTGAATATACTCCTCAGAAAGACCGGCCACATCGCCCCCAAGCTGACAGGCAATAGCAATAAAGTTGGCGGTTTTCTTGGCGATACGCTCATAATACTCCTGTACATCACAGGATGCCTTATAGATTTCCTTGTTCTGAATCAACTCGCCAGAGCTAAGATCACATATAAGTCGCGCTAGCTGTCTATTCACTCGCTTGCTATAGTTATTTTCAGCTACCAACGCAAAAGCCTTGGCAAAGAGATAATCTCCTGCCAGAATAGAAATCTGGTTGCCCCACTTAGCATTGGCAGTAACAGCTCCCCGGCGGGTATCTGCACTGTCAATAACATCGTCATGAACCAAGGAGGCCATATGCATCATTTCCAAAGCCACAGCCAAAGGCATAGCCTTCTGCAAATCAAAGTCCTGTCCACAGCGGGCAGCCAGAAAATAAATCGCTGGGCGCAATCTCTTACCACCAGAAGCCACCAAATGAGAACCAATCTCTGTAATAATCTTCTCTGGGGCTGTAGCAGCCTGCTGTAATGCCAGCTCTAGCTGAGACAAATCATTTTTAATCAAATCAAACATCTTGTTTGCCAAAATAAATCACCTGCATTTAATTTCTCGTGCATATAAAACACGACACAATAATGTTACTACATATCCTGCATTTTCGCAAATTATTCTTCTACTCTACAAATTTTGTTTAATTCATCTGTAAATTATATCTACAAATTCAACAAAATATGTTACACTGTAAGAAGATATCTGTATATGCTACCAAATGTATAACAAGGGGATGGAAATATGTTAAAGGGACTTTTTGCAAATCTAAATCTTGCCAAAAAGCTGTCCATAAGCTTTTTGACTCTAGCGCTCATACCTATTATCATTGTTACGGCTATTGCCTCATACAATATGTACAATGAACGTATGGCAACAGTAAATCAGCACAATCTTTATGTAGCTCGGATGAAATCTGACAACATAGATAATATTCTCATGAATCAGATACAGCTCATGGAGGCTTTATCTGCCTCTCTGGAAGCCAAAAGCATGAATCCTGCTCAGATGATACCGCTTTTGCAAAATGGCGTAAGGCACTCTCCTTTGATTGCCAATATGTTTATCTGTGATTTAACAGGCAATCAGGTGGCTAGAGACTCTGGTAATTATGTCAACGTAGCAGACAGGGATTATGTTCGGGCTGTAATGCAGGAGGGCAAGGCTTATGCCTTCAGCGATGCTGTTATATCCAAAGCTACCAACAAGGTAATGATTATTGCTGCCGTGCCTATCAAGGACGAAGCCGGCAATGTTGTCGGTGCTATGGCCTCCACCTTTAATATGGATACCCTCCAAAAGCTTTTGTTGGAAGACACTAATAATCTAACCGATAGACAGGAGATTGTTTTCCTCACCGATTCCAAAGGTAATGTTATGATACATCCAGAGGAAAAATTTGTGCAGACTCTTACCAATTGGAGCAGTATGGAGCCTGTAAAGGCTGCTGCCTCTGGCAAAACCGAAGTGTGTCAATATGTCAATGGTGATAATGTAGACTCCTTGGCAGCCAGTGCCCCTGTAGGAAATCTGAGCTGGGGTATCGTGGTGGAAAACTCCCGCAGTGATGTTATGAGTGTTATCTATAATGCTATAACAACAATTGCTGTCATTATGATAGTCCTGCTGGCCTTGGTAGTGGTTTTTGCCCGGATACTGGCTAATTCCTTTGCTACTCCGATGAAAGAGTTGGCAGAGAAATCTGAGCTGATGGCCAATGGAGATTTGACTGTCCGTCTCAACGTAGAATCCAATGACGAAATCGGCCATGCCGCCAATGCCTTTAACAAAATGTCCTGCCAGATGAATGAGGTTATGAGCAAGATTTCCATTGCCTCCCAGCAGGTAGCCAGCGGTTCCAAAAACATCGCTGATGCTGGCAATATGCTGGCCAAGGGTGCTTCCTCTCAGGCCTCCTCTGTAGAGGAGCTGTCTGCCTCTATTTCCGAAATTAACGAGCAGACCAAGAACAATGCTGGCAATGCCGAAGAAGCCAATAACCTGGCCAGTGATACCCATACCAAGGCCAATATAGGCAATCAGCGTATGGAGGAAATGCTGCAGGCTATGGTGGATATTAATGAATCCTCCAACAATATTGCCAAGATTATCAAGGTAATTGATGAAATTGCTTTCCAGACCAATATTCTGGCTCTTAACGCTGCTGTAGAGGCCGCTAGAGCCGGTCAGCACGGCAAGGGCTTTGCTGTAGTGGCTGAAGAGGTGCGGAATCTGGCTGCCCGCAGTGCGGAGGCTGCCAAATCTACCACAGAGATTATTCAGCATTCCATTGACAAGGTAAATGCCGGTACTGAGCTGGCCAAGGGTACAGCTCAAGCTCTCCGCAGCATTAAGGAAAGCATAGATCAGGTAACTGTGCTGGTGGCAGATATTGCCCAGGCTTCCCAGAAGCAAAGCTCTGCTCTGCAAATGCTGAATCAGGGCGTATTACAGGTATCCAATGTGGTACAGACCAATTCCTCCACAGCAGAGGAATCTGCTTCCGCCTCTGTAGAGCTTAACGCTCAGGCAGAATTGCTGCAGGATGCTGTAAGCAAATTCAAAATCTAAAGAAAAATATTTCCAGCTGTCCATTCTGAGACATAGAAAAAATTCGAGGTAAATTTCATGAATGTACGTGATGATTTTTTGCTATACAATAACAAGGAAATAAATAAAAATGTACTGCTCTCTGCCAAAAGCAAACGGCGTATGCGCAAATCCAAAAGTGATAATACCTTGAAATCCTATGCGGCAGACTGGAATGATTTTACGGATTGGTGCGAAGCCAACAAGCTTTGCCCTCTTCCCTGCAAGCCAGAGGATATTGTCAACTACATTAATGATTTGGCAGATAACGCCAAGGCTAATACCGTTTCCCGCCGGGTAACAGCTATTTCCGAGAATCATATTGCTGGAGGCTATCAGGAAAACAATCCTGCCAAGCATGTAATGGTACACAATGCCATGCAGGCCATTCGCCGGGAAAAGGGCACCTTTCAGCATGGCAAAGCTCCTATTCTCATGGAAACTCTGCCCCTGCTGGCAGATATGCTGTCAGGCAGTGATTTAGTTACTCTACGGGACAAGGCATTGCTTTTTCTAGGCTTTGCCGGAGCTTTCCGTCGTTCTGAGCTGGTGGCGGTACAGATAGAGGATTTGACCTTTACCACTCAGGGAATGGTTGTCTTTATTCCTCAATCCAAAGGAGATCAGCTGGGAGCTGGCTCAGAAATTGCCATTCCCTATGCCCCCCAGAAGGAAATATGTGCTGTTCGAGCAGTAAGAAACTGGATGGAGGCAGCAGGCATTACCTCCGGCCCCCTCTTCCGAGGTTTTAAGCGAAATCTACAGCCTAGGGACACTCAATTAAACGATAAGGCAGTGGCAGAAATTGTCAAGAAATACATGGCCAGATTGGGGCTGGACCCCTCTGACTTTGCCGGCCACAGTCTTCGTCGAGGCTTTGCCACCAGTGCAGCCCAGCATGATTTGAATACTTTGGAAATCATGCGGCAAACCAGACATAAATCTGAAAAGATGGTTCATCGCTATATAGAGCAGGGCAATCTTTTCAAGGAAAATGCTTTGGACAAAATGTTTAATAAAAAATAAAAAGCAGAGGTTATCCCCTATGAATTTAGTGAGATAACCTCTACTTGTATCTTTACCCTGAAAGGAACGATAGCGTGAAATACAAAATATTCTTTCTTCTTGGCAGCCTGTTAATCTTGCTGGGGGGCTTTGGCTATGGTTATACCTATATGCTGGATCACCGCAGTGCTGACAGCCTATCTGCCTACTGTGATATTGATTTTCGAGCAGATACTGATGAGCATGGCAAAATATCCACAGCCAATCTGACCTTGCAGGATTACCGCTTTGCAGGCAACCAGCTAAAGCCTGTAATTCTACTGGTTTGCGATAATGATATGTACGACATTAAGGCTTCTGTACGACAGACACCTCCTAGCTACTCCATTGCCTTCTACAATGACAAAACCACTTTCAAGAACACCAATAAGCTCTTTGCTGAATTTCCTACGGAAACCTTTGAGGCTATCCGCCAAGCTCAGGTGGTAAGAATTAGATTTACCTATGACAATGAAGACGCTGTAGAGCTGCCCTTGAACGAGCATGATCTGGAATATTGGAAGAATCAGCTAAAGGATAAAAACTAAAAATTTTGAATTTCTCCATGTTAGAAAATCCAAATTTATTTTACAATGCAAAAAGCTGCAGGACCGAAATCCTGCAGCCTTTTTTCGTTTATACTGCTATGCCAATATTAGTAAGCACCGTCGCAGCCCAGAACGTTCTTAATCTTGTGCTCAACCAAGGCCTTGATGTTATCGCGAGCAGGAGCCAGATACTGACGTGGGTCGAAATGCTCAGGATGCTGAGTGAAGTGCTGACGAATACCAGCAGTGAGAGCCAAACGCAGATCGGAGTCAACATTAATCTTGCAAACTGCGCTGCGAGCTGCCTTGCGGAGCTGATCCTCTGGAATACCAATAGCATCAGCCAGGTTGCCGCCATTCTCATTGATAATCTTTACATACTCTGGAACTACAGAGGATGCACCGTGGAGAACGATTGGGAAGTTAGGCAGCTTCTTGGTAATCTCCTCCAGAATATCGAAACGGAGCTCAGGTGGTACCAGAACGCCCTCTGCATTGCGGGTGCACTGTGCAGGAGTGAACTTGAAAGCGCCGTGGCTGGTGCCGATAGCAATAGCCAGGGAATCAACGCCAGTACGCTCAACGAATTCCTCTACCTCATCAGGGCTGGTGTAAGCAGCATCATGTGCCTCTACCTGTACATCATCCTCAATGCCGGCCAGCTTGCCCAGCTCGCCCTCTACTACTACGCCACGCTCATGAGCGTACTCTACTACCTTCTTGGTAACCTCAATGTTCTCCTCGAAGGAACGAGCAGATCCATCGATCATAACGGAAGTGAAACCACCGTCGATGCAGGACTTACAAGTTTCGAAATCTGCACCATGATCCAGATGGAGAGCTACTGGCAGGTCAGGATGAACCTCCAAAGCAGCCTTTACCAGATGTACCAGATACTGATGGTTTGCATACTTGCGAGCACCAGCGGAGCACTGGAGGATTACAGGTGCATGAAGCTCAGCAGCGGCATCAGTGATACCCTGTACAATCTCCATGTTGTTTACGTTGAATGCACCGATAGCGTAACCGCCCTCGTATGCTTTTTTGAACATTTCTTTAGTTCCTACTAATGGCATATAAAAACCCCCTATCAAAATTATGTACTCATTATAGCACAGTTTTTTTTAAAAAAACAGTGTTTAAAAAGATATTTTTTATTATCTGTATCAAATTTTGATGAAATTTTGCTAAGTTTGTAAATGTTGAAATGAACAATCTTTCAATGGTAAAAATTTAAATGGACAAGTAACCTTTTATGTGATAAATTTTATAAGGTTTGAATTTATTTTGTTATTAAGTCTAATTGTAAAGGAGTGTTTTCATGTTAGAGAACAATCGTGTTATTCAGGTGGATCAGAGGCCGCCATTACAAAAAACCATTCCCCTGAGCCTGCAACATCTTTTTGCTATGTTTGGCTCCACTGTACTGGTTCCTATTCTATTCAATGTAAATCCAGCTACTGTGTTGCTCTTCAACGGTATTGGCACCCTGCTGTACCTTTTCCTGTGCAAAGGACGGATTCCTGCCTATCTAGGCTCCAGCTTTGCCTTTATCTCCCCTGTTTTAGCTGTACTTAGTCAGTACAGCTACGAAGCCGCTCTGGGAGGATTTATTGTGGTCGGTGCAGTATTTGTGGCTGTAGGCCTGGTGGTAAAGGCTGTAGGTACAAGCTGGATAGATTTTATCTTCCCACCAGCTGCTATGGGTGCCATTGTGGCTGTTATCGGTTTGGAGCTAATGCCTGTAGCTGCTGGTATGGCAGGACTTACCTCCAAGGAGCCTGATTCTGCTACCATTATTGTAGCTGTACTCACCCTGGCTATTACCCTGCTGGCTCAGGTTGCCTGCCGAGGATTTTTGCAGATTATTCCTATCCTTATCGGTATTATATCAGGCTATATTATTGCCTGCCTCTTTGGCATTGTGGATTTCAGCATTATTGAAAAGGCACCTTGGTTTGCACTGCCTACCTTCTATACCCCTGAATTCAATATGAATGCTATTCTGATTATTCTGCCTGCTGCCCTGGTAGTTATTGTGGAGCATGTAGGTCATCTTATTGTTACCGGTAATATTGTAGGGGCGGACTTGACCAAGGATCCTGGCTTGGATCGTTCCATCATTGGTAACGGTATCTCCACCATGATTTCCGGTTTCTTTGGTTCTACCCCTAATACCACCTATGGCGAGAATATTGGTGTTCTGGCCATTACCAAGGTTTTCAGCACCTGGGTTATTGGCGGCGCAGCTATTTTTGCCATTATCTTGTCCTGCTTCGGCAAGCTGGCGGCAGCTATTCAGAGCATTCCAGCCCCTGTTATGGGTGGTGTATCCATGCTGCTCTTTGGTGTAATTGCAGCTTCCGGTATTCGTGTACTGGTAGAAAGCAAGGTGGATTACAACAAACCTGTTAATCTTATGCTAACGGCTGTTGTTATGGGTATTGGTGTCAGCACCGCCAGCATTACCCTGGGAACTGTTACCCTTAGCGGTATGTCTTTGGCCACTGTAGTAGCTATTGTATTAAGTATTTGCTTCAATCTTATTAGCAAACTAAGAGGCGAAGAATAATTTATGGATATAACCTATAAGGTTTCTGAGAAAGCTCTGGCCCCTGTGGAGGTCAGGGCTTTTCTTAGAAAGGAATGTGGCTTTAGCCACGGTCTTTGGCGCCGTTTGAAGTGGAATGGCCGTCTCCTGATAAATAATCAGGAGGTGCGGTGTACCACAGCTATGGCTCAGGCTGGGGATGAAATCCGCTGTATTATTCCCGAAGAATCATCTCTGGTGGCTACTCCTATGAAGCTGGATATTCGCTATGAGAATGAATATCTGTTGGTGCTGAACAAGCCTACTGGCATATTGGTTCACCCTACAGGAGGAGATTATAGCAACACTCTGGGCAATGGAATTTTGCATTATTATCGGGAAACTGGCCAAAATCTGGATTTTCATCCAGTCCATAGGCTGGATAGAAATACTACCGGCTTGGTAATTGTAGCCAAACTGCCTCAATTGCAGAATATGCTTACCCAGCAAAATGGAGGCAAATTCTTCCATCGCAGCTATCTGGCCATCATTGAGGGGACAATGCCCCAGCCTCAGGGTACCATAGATTTGCCTATTGCTAGGCATCCAGAAAGCATTATTCAGCGTATCTGTCCCCCAGATGGACATGGACAAAGAGCCATTACCCATTATCGTACAATTTGCCAAAGGCAAGGCAGGTCCCTGCTGGAGTTGCAACTGGAAACAGGCCGTACTCATCAAATAAGGGTGCATTTGGCCTCTCTGGGCCATCCCCTGCTGGGAGACGATCTCTACGGCGGGAATATGAAATATATCCAGCGACAGGCCCTCCATGCCTACCACCTGGAGCTGGACAATCCCCTAACCGCCCAGCACCTCTCCATCTACACCGACCTGCCAGCCGATATGCAAGCCTTATTCTGGCGATGAATAAAGCCGGAAAAACATATTGACTTATTGTTCGAATATGATATAGTATAGGTGTAAATTGTTGCCAGTTTGTCCTCCGGTGTCTTTCGGGCCCGGGGGCTTTTTTATAAGAGTTTGTAAATCGTAGGTTTTCTTTATGCAAAAATCCGGGTTGGCCAAGGCCTTCCCGGATTTTTAGTTGTTATGAAATTAGCGCTTCATATTAATCAAGGTTTCCAGCAATTCATCGGAAACTGTGATAATTTTAGAATTGGACTGATAACCACGCTGGGTAACAATCATATCTGTCAGCTCACTGGCCATATCTACATTGGACATTTCCAACGCAGATGGAGTAATGGTACAGCCCTTAGCACTGACAGTTCCTATTTGAGCCTCGCCAGAGTTATTAGACTTAGCATACAAGGAATTACCGGTTTTGGTAAGACCTGAAGCATTATTGAACTGTGCAATAGCAACCTGTGCCTCTGTTCTATGCAAGCCATTGGTATACACACCAGTAATTACACCAGAGCTATCTACAGATACACTCTTCAATGTACCCATAGCATTACCATCGCTGGTACCATTAATAGATGTACTTCCAGAATACTGTGTAAGGCTGCCAACATTTACATTAATTGACTGGTCACTAGGAGGATTTATAACTTCTCCCTTGCTATTTTGAACCTTGCCATAGTCATAATGTACTTTCAATGTAGCAGAACCACTGATATAACCGCCTTTATCATCAAATACAAGATCCGTACTGATCAGATTGTAATTTATTGTTCTTTGCTCAGAATCTGTAGTACTTACGCTAGAACCGCCATTTCCTAAAGACATAGACCATGTATTATTAGCTTTCTTGGTAAATAATATAGGCACAGAATGTTCTCCACCAAGGCTGTCATAAACAGTTGCCAATGTGGTATATGATGGATAAAAATTATCTCCCTGATTGTACTCAACCTGCGTTAAGCCAGTCAAACTCTTTCCGTCACTCGTATTAATAGTAACTGATTCTACATCGTCACCTTTATGACTAACAGCTTTTACATCACCGTCTGCGGTGTGCCCCTTATATATATAATTATTATAATTTTCTTTTGTTATCTTAGGATCTAAAGCCTCTGATTCAAATTCATACTCACTTCCATCAGAACGATGAATTTTAGAATTTGCTTCTGGCTGAATTTCATCTATAGAGAATGCAAAGCTTACCGTATCACCATCTTTGTATGTCCAAATCGATCCTGGAGGAACAGTTATAGTAACTACCGTTCCTGCTTTTTCTGCTGGTTCGGTAAGACTTACGGTCAGCTTTGTTTCCCCTGTCTCTGGTCCAGATGTTACAACACCATTGGTGATTATATCTCCTTTTAGTGTAATTTCCTGATTTATAGCATGATTACCAGTAGTATAGCTAATAGCACCTAATCCCTCAACCGTATTTCCATCTGAATTTTTTTTACTTAATGTTACCTTAGCAGGTCCCTCAACAAAAGCTACTTCTTGTGAGAATAAATCCTTTCCATATAAAGAATCACCCGTTTTGAAATCATAAGCTGCATTAGCGTCCAAAGTTATGCGGGTATTATTGGTTGTATCTAACATTATGGTAGGCGGATTTGGCACATAATTTGTTACCGTTTTGCTAGTCCCATCTGCATATTTAACCACCATATTGGATATTGTATATCCTTCAACGTTGGCATTTAAATTTTTATCGTAATTAACAGTTGTAGTAGCGGTAGCTCCCATTGTTTTTCCTGCTGGTATATTAATAACGCCCATGTTGCGTTCAGTTGTGTCCTCGATAACACCATCCTTTGCCATCCAACCGCCAACAAACATACCGCTTCCAGGCATAACAAAGTTGCCCTTTGCATCAAATTCAAATGCACCATTCCGTGTATAATATTTCTCACTGCCATTCGTAACTACAAAAAGCCCATTGCCAGAAAGACACAAATCTGTATTTTTTCCGGTATTCTGCACTGAACCATCTGTAAATAAAGTATCAATAGAGCTTACACTAGAGCCTAAACCTATCTGCTTTGGATTAGTACCGCCAAGGCCATCAGCAGGTGAAGAAGCTCCGCTGAGTGTCTGGCTTAGTGTATCACTGAAGGTTACACGACTGGATTTGAAACCTGTGGTATTTACATTGGAGATGTTGTTGCCTACAACATCCATACGAGTCTGGTGATTTTTCAAGCCTGATACACCAGAATAAAGTGAACGCATCATAATAAATCATTCTCCTTTGGTCATGACTGTGTTTTCATCTCTGTCAATCCAAAGCCTCCCGTGGGTCCAGCCTTATAGGATTGCTGCACTGTCAATCTTCGTAAAAATATTTTCCTTGGCACTGTCGCCATCTACGGCAGTTACTACCGTTCTTTCCCTGATGCGGACCACCATTGCAACATCATTTAGATAGATAAGAGACGCTCTGGCACCCTTGGCTGATAGCCTGTCCACCGCCTCATTGAGCTTTTCCATGGCCTGGTGGTCGAACTGGATATGCCGGTCAGACAGCCTCCGCTGGGCATGCTTGGAAAATATGGTTTGCCGGATTCCAATCTGCATATTGGTCATGTTTCTGCCCTCCCTCCTTAATATTTCCGTGTCACTGCCACCTTGTTTCGTCCTTGATCGGCAGCATTAATTTCTCTTAATTAAGAGACACTTCCCCGGATTATGCCACTACTATAACACATTTGCCCCCCTAGCAAGACATTTTGTCTAATTCAGAATTTTTAGGCCCATTCTCCTGCCTTGTCCCCTGGCAGGTTTGCAAAAATATCATCAAGTTTTCTTCCTAATAAAAGATAATTTAGATTGTGTTGCCGGGGATTTTTTGCTACAATTGAAGCATAGTATTTATTGAATTTGCTCAAAGAAGGAGTTAGCGTATGAATAAAGTAATTTCTATTTTATTATGTATCCTGATTCCCCTGGCCTTAACTGGATGCGGAAATCAGGAAACAGCCACAGAAAAGGATCCTCTGGTCAAAACACAGGTAGTTGCTCTAGACAATGGCCAAGATTCTGGCTCCTACCCTGGTGTAGTCCGGGGACGCTACGAAACCAATATGTCCTTTCAGGTGGGAGGCCGTATTCTCCAGCGTTACGTTCAGGCAGGGGACAGAGTTTATGCTGGGGATGTGCTTATGTCCATTGATAATCGAGATGTACTACAGCAGGCCAATCAAGGGGAAGCTCAGGTTGCTGCAGCCAAGGCCCAGCTAGAGCTTAGCCGTACCAATTTGAACCGCTACAGCACTCTCTATGCTCAGGATGCTGTACCAGCCAGTGTATTGGATCAGTACCAGACTGCCTATGATGCTGCTCAGGCCTCCTACAATCAAGCTTTGGCGGCAGCCAATCAGGGGCAGAACGCTCTGGGCTATGCCAATCTGGTAGCTGCCTCTGACGGAGTAATTTCTGCTGTCAATGCAGAGGCTGGTCAGGTAGTAGGCGCAGGTCAGGTGGTACTTACTCTGGTTCAATCTCAGGAACTGGAGGTAGAAATCAATGTGCCAGAAAGCCGTATTGCTGATGTTAATGTTGGCAAGCAGGTAGTGGTTTCTTTCTGGTCTTTAGACAATCAGACTGTTGCCGGTACTGTACGAGAGGTATCTCCTATGGCTGACAAGATAGCAGGCACCTACAAGGTGCGTATTTCCCTGCCTCAGCCACCAGCCGGTTTGCATTTGGGCATGACTGCCACCATTACCATAGCCGGCTTGAACACTGTAACTAATAAACCAGCTATACAGCAGGGTGATGATAATTTTGCCATCCTGCCAATATCTGCTATTTACCAAACTAATAATGCGCCACAGGTATGGATTGTTGATAAGGACAATTTAACCCTAAGCCTCAAAGATGTACAGGTAGAAGATTTCGCCAAGGACAAGCTAAAGGTTCATGGTCTTAGCAACGGCGATATTGTGGTCATAGCCGGTGTGCACAAGCTGCGAGAGGGCACAAAGGTTAGACTGGCGGAGGAACAGCCATGAGAAATCTCACAGAAGTATCCCTCAAAAACCGGGCTCTGGTCTGGTATTTTATTATCGTCACTGCCATTGGCGGCATATTCTTCTACTTTAAGCTAGGCCGCATGGAGGATCCTAACTTCACCATCAATCAGATGGTAGTTACTGCAGCCTGGCCTGGAGCTTCTGCTGACCAGATGGAACAGCAGGTAACAGACAAACTGGAATCCAAATTCCGGGATATTCCCGGTGTCAAGGAAATCACCAGCAATACCAGAGCTGGTACCAGTGTGGTCTATGTCACCTTGCGGGACGATGTGGACAGATCCACTATCCGAGATACCTGGCGGGATGTCCGGGGCTTTGGCAATGATGTGCAGTCTGAGCTGCCCTCCGGTGTTTATGGCCCATATTACAATGATAGGTTTGACGATGTTTTTGGTTCCGTCTATGCCATCACTGGTGATGGCTATTCCATGGAGGAGCTAAGACAGGCAGCAGAAAAAATCCGCCGTCAGCTAGCCACCATTGACAAGGTACAAAAGGTTAAGCTGCTGGGGGTACAAACCGAAAAGGTTTATGTAGAAATCGAAAGTGCCAAGCTGGCTGAGCTAGGCATCAGCCCTACGGTACTGGCCAATGCTCTTAAAAGCCAAAATGAAATGACTCCTTCTGGCATGATTGAAACCAGCACTGACAATGTATATCTTCGCTACAGCGGTATCTTTGATGATGAAAATGCTGTCAAAAACACTCCTATTCAGGCTAATGGCAAAACCTTTTATCTAGGAGATATTGCCACTGTAGAGCGCCGCTATGCAGAGCCTGGAGATACAGCCATGTACTACAATGGCCAGCCAGCAGTAGGTATTGCCGTTTCTATGGAGGACGGTGGCAATATTATTACTCTAGGTAATGAGCTAAAGACTGCCATGACCAGCATTCAGTCCGAAATGACTGCTGGTTTGGAAATTCATCAGGTATCTGACCAGCCAAAGGTAGTAGAAGAATCTATTGATGATTTCGTCAGCACCCTGCGGGAGGCGGTTATTATCGTTTTGGCCGTTAGCTTCCTAAGTCTTGGCCTCCGTACCGGCATGGTGGTAGCTGGCTGTATTCCTTTGGTGCTGGCCGCTGTATTCTGCGGTATGTATATTTTCGGCATTGATTTGCACAAGGTTTCCCTAGGTGCTTTGATTATTTCCTTGGGCCTTTTGGTAGATGATGCCATTATTGCGGTGGAGCAGATGAGCGTCCAACTAGAAAGAGGGCACAGCCGTTTTGATGCTGCCTGCCACGCCTTCCGAGCCACAGCCAAGCCTATGCTTACAGGTACTTTGATTACCTGTGCCGGCTTTATTCCTGTTAGCTTCTCCAAGGGTATGGCGGCTGAATTCTGCAGCTCCCTTTTCCCAGTTATTGGTATGGCGCTGGTTATTTCCTGGATTGTTTCCGTTATGATTGCACCTTTATTTGGCTACTATCTCATAAAGCCTGCCGCCAAGGCAGATGAAGGAGAAATGTATCAAAGCCGTTTCTATCTGGCTTTCCGTGGCCTGCTAAACTGGTTCCTAGAGCATAGAAAAATCGTACTGGCCACAACAGCCAGCTTGTTTGCCCTATCCATTGCCATGATGGGCATGATAAAGCAGGAATTTTTCCCGCCATCTATCCGGCCAGAGATTATCATTGATATGGAATTGCCGGAAGGCTCCTCCCTAAAAGCTTCAGGCCAGGCAGCCAGCCGTTTTGCCCAATTCCTGGATGAAAACTCTGAGGAAATCGAAAACTATACCTATTATGTAGGTGAAGGTGCTCCTCGCTTCGTACTAACTGTAGATCCAAAACTGCCTACAGACAATCTATCTCAGTTTGTCATTGTGGCCAAGGATGCAGACAATCGTGATGCTCTTACAGCCAAACTTAGGGATTATTTAGCCGAAAATATCCCAGAGGTAAAAACCAATATTTCCGTAATCCAGACCGGCCCACCAGCCCCCTATCCTATTATGCTGCTAGTTTCCGGCTATGATAAGGATAAAGTAAGGGATATTGCCTCTCAGGTGGCGGATAGAGTTGCTCAGGATCCTAATAATACTGATATAAATATGGACTGGAATGAAAAGTCCAAGGTTCTCCATCTGGAATTTGACCAGGCCAAGCTAAGAGCACTGGGGCTTTCTCCTCAGGCTGTAGCTCAGACAGTTTATACAGAAGTTTCTGGTGCTTCTGCCGCCCAGCTTTACTCTGGGGATAGAACCATTGATATTCAGCTAAGATTGGCGGATACAGACAGACAGGATTTATCCCAGATAAAGAATCTGCCTGTTTACTCTGCCGGTGGCTATGTACCTTTAGAACAACTGGCCAAAATCTCCTATGAGGCTGAGGACAGCTTAATTAAGCGCAAAAATATGCAGCCTACCATTACGGTACAAGCCAATATCAAGGAGGGCACCGCCAACGATGCCACCCAGAAAGCCTATGATGCAGTAAAGGATATTCGGGATGAACTGCCCTTTGGCTACAAAATTACTGTAGGTGGTTCTCTGGAGGACAGCGAGGATTCTATGAAATACCTGCTGATACCTATTCCAGCCATGATTTTTATCATCATGACTCTCCTGATGTTCCAGCTCCGCAACGGCAAGGATATGATACTTACCCTGTTGACAGCTCCCTTGGGACTTATCGGCGTGGTGGCAGGTATGCTGCTTCTCAATCAGGCTATGGGCTTTGTAGCTATTCTTGGTGTTATGGCGCTTAGCGGTATGATTATCCGCAACTCTGTTATTCTAATTGACCAGATACAGAAGCATATAGAAGCTGGAGAAGCTCCTATAGATGCCATTGTAGATTCTGCTGTACTGCGCTTCCGTCCCATTATGCTGACAGCGGCCGCAGCTATTCTAGGCATGCTGCCCTTGATGACCAGCAGCTTCTGGGGACCAATGGCGGTAGCTATTGCCAGCGGTCTGCTGATTGCAACTATTCTTACACTGCTGGTACTGCCAGTTATGTATGCTGCAACCTACAAAATCCATTAAAATACAAATAAAAGAGGCTGTTCCACTTGTGACAATCAAATCACAAATGGAACAGCCTCTTTTTTGATTAATTTGCTTATTTACGGCTTACTGCTCAGAGAACTGATCCTTGCCTACACCGCACAGTGGGCAGACAAAATCCTCTGGCAAATCCTCAAACTTGGTGCCTGGTGCAATACCGTTATCTGGATCACCAGCTGCCTCATCATAAACCCAACCACATACGTCGCATACATAAGTTTTCATAAAAATCTCCTCCTAAATAATAACACTTATTAATTACTATTTATTTTATACTTTCTTTATGAAAATAATATGAAAGTCTCCGTTGCTAATTCCCCGCTTGTATCTCTATGCCAGCATATTTTACCTTAATAAAAAGAAAAATTATCTGCCACAAGCCTGACGGATATGCTCAAAAAATGCATAAGGGGTATTCATATTATGATGATAGCCTGTGCCTAACATAATATCTGCTCTATTGGCGCCATGAAAATCAGTTCCCCCCGTAGGCAGCATATGATACTTTTCAATCATATGGAGAGCAAAAGCCTTATCCTCCTCAGTATAATTAGGATAGTACTGCTCCATACCACACAGGCCAAAATCCAACAATTCCTTAATAGAGTCCTCCTGTTCAGCCCTGCTCTGTCCCTTTAGACCAATTTGCTTGTGGAAATGAGCCAAAGAGGTTACACCACCAGCCTGACGAATAATCGGCAGAGCTTCCTGAGCTGATACATCATCGCCTACGCCTACTTCCAGTACAGCAGGGTTCAGATAAGTATCCCAGATATACTGTATACTGTCAAAAAGATGCATATCCACAATGGTGCGCATAATAGCATATCTATCCAAATGTACAGAAGCATGCTGTCGTACCATTTCCATATCTATATCAATGCCCTTACGGCCAATGGCTTCCACCACATCAGCCATAGAGTCCTCCTTGATATAGCGAACCTTCTTGTACAGCTTCTGAAATGCTGGATTCTGACGGTCAAAACCTAGGCAAACCACATGAATCTTGTGGCCTTGATAGGAAAGACTCATTTCCATACCATTAATAAAATCTACGCCCTGCTTGACAGCCTCGGCTGCTGCTTCATCGGTGCCAGCAATGGAATCATGGTCGGTTAGAGCAAAGGCCTCTACCCCGGATTTCTTGGCCAATACTGCCAATCCCGCCGGAGTATAGCTTCCGTCAGAAACGGTGGAATGTACATGTAAATCTATCATAATCAACACTTCCTATATTTTAAAGCTAAGTATATTATAAACCCTATACTACCTTGTATTCAACCTTATCTGCCTCATGAATAACTTCCTTAACAGCAGGGGCCTTTGGCTTGCTAAAGCCCTTCCCCATAACCTCGCTGGCTGACATAATAATCATAAAGGCATTGGGATCTATATCATTGGCAATAAATTTGATTTTTGCTACCTGGGTTAGTGTAACCGCTACGAAAACCACATCCCTTTCCTTATGAGTAAAAGCCCCCTGACCGTGGAGAAAGGTAACGCCTCGTCCCAGCTCCAAAATAATATCCTCGGCAATCTGCTCTGCTTTTTCAGAAACAATCAACACCGCCTTACGGCTGTTAAAGCCTGCTATTACCTTGTCTGTTACCGTAGCATTAATAAACATCATAATCAATGTAAACATAGCTGGGGCAACGCCAAAGAGGAAGCCTGCCACCACCATAATCATGCAGTTAAAGGCAAAAATTACCCCGCCCATATGTAAGGCATAGAATTTCTTCACAATAGCTCCAATAATATCGAAGCCACCGGTACTGCCATCCATACGAAAAACAATGCCATAGCCTATACCGTTAAATACACCGCCAAAAATCGCCGCCAGCATAACATCATCCAAAGGGGCATAGGCATTAAGAAATCTGGTAGCATCCAGACAGAAGGAAAAAATAGCCGTGCCGATAATAATATCTATGGTATATTCCCGCCCCATTAGCTTCCAGGCTGCTATCAGCAAAGGTATATTGTAAAGAAAGGTCTGCAAACCTATTGGCAAATCAGCCAAATAGTAAAAGATAATAGCAATACCTGTGGCACCACCAGTCAATAAATGAGATGGTACCAAAAAAAGATTAATGGAGCAACTGGCTATTAAACATCCCAGACTAACTCCTGCATACTGCTTTAATTTGTGTTCAAGACTTCTCTTGCGAATCATAATATCTCCTATTTATTCCCCTAACGTCTTCTCCTGTTTTTATCAGCTAATTTATTCTGATACATATCATAATCAGCTCTTTCAAACAACACCTTCATAGTTACATTTCCCACATAGCATGAGGTATGTGCTTTTCCCACAGCATAGCTGATTTGAATAGAATTACTACCCTGGTTAAAGGCCCTAATATTTTCATTTAATGTAGCAATTATTTTATTCATGTCTGAAACTTCCGAATCAGATAGAATCACGATAAATTCATCCCCGCCAAAACGACCAATAAATTGATTGTCCGGCACTGACAATCTCAACATTCTGGCAAAATTAGAAATCATGCTATCTCCGGCAACATGACCTAAAGAATCATTAACCTTTTTTAGATTGTTCATATCAAACATAAGAAATCCTACATGTTTGTCCAGCCATTGCTGATCCTGCAACTTCTTTTCACAGCTACTTTTGTTGGCCAGCCCTGTTTGAACATCCACATAGGCCGTAGCCGAAAGTTTTTTATATTTACTTTGCATCCGTCTGGACTGCAACTGATAAATTGCCAAAATAATCAGCAATATCACCACATTGACAATCATACAAAACTCTAAAAGCTGTAATCTATCGGCTATTTTCTGACTGTACACTTCGGCATCGCTTACCACCTGGTCTGCCAAGATGAAATAGTTTTCACTCATGGGCAGCAACTTGGTGTTGGTATAATACCCTTCCCGACTTTTAGCAATTTCCTGTTTTAGCTCCTGCCAATAATTTGCCAACTCTGTCAAATCATTCCGATATTTTACATCATCCAATTTGACTAGCTCATACTTGCCCCCGCCATTTTGCAGTCCAGCCAATATATCATCCAGGTTTTCTATCAATCTATCATCGGGAGAACCTACTATCTCCAGTTTAATCACCCGCTGAGTGGCTCCACGTACCAAGCCAGTATAATTTACTACCCTGGCTGTACCCTGCAATAGATAAATATTATAGATAGTTGAAAATATCAAAATGCTCAATGTCAAAATCAATAATGGTTCGAGATAATTTCTTAATTTTTTTATAAGCATACCATTTTCACCCCCGAATCTACTTTTGCTAGATTATAATATCATACTACCCCAAAATATTCAATATACAAAACTCCTCCACCAATCTGTCTGTATTTATCCTTTTCCAGACAGGCAAAAGGGACTGCCACATAGAATGTGACAGTCCCCTGCGTCAGTTATACAATTTTGCCAGTTCTAAGCTCCAGTTGGAACTGACAGGTATATAGCACATATATTTAATCTTATCAGCCAGCAATCTGCAACTGCTGTACTGGCAGAAGCTTCTGAAGGAAATACTCGGTAACATGCAACTCAGTGTAGTGCATCCCCTCTGCTGCAGCCTTGCCCATAGCCACATTAGCTACCTGATAATCATCAACAGAGAGAAGCTGATAACTGCCCTGACCATCTACGGCAGCAATAATCTGCTCCAAGGACTTGTCCACCAGCAAAATACGATCAGCACCTACACCATGACGATAGCTGGCCAAGGCAGCCAAACCCTTATTTTCAATGGTAATCATGGCGGTGTCAATAACAATATATTCAACCTTGTTATAAGTATAAATATCAGCTTTCAGCATGGTGCTCTCCCCCTTGAATCTCTCATATTATCTATTATGGCCCGGATTTATTTCCTTGCTCCATATCTCTTAACTCTGGCTTTATTATAGCAGGCATATTTTACACATAATATAAAAATAATGCTGTTTGCATTGCAAAAAATGCTGTATAATAGATTTGTCTAAATAAGAAATACAAAATTTTCTATTCTAACAGGGAAAGGCACAATATTATGGCTAATGATTCTGAAAACAAAATACAGGCATATGACAAAAAGGGCTATCTTCATCAGGGCTTCCGAATTTTTCGGCTGCAGGATACCTCTATGGAGGATATTCCCTTTCACTATCATGATTTTCACAAAATAATCTTTTTTCTCAAGGGAGAGGCTGCCTATATTATTGAGGGCAAAACCTATCCTCTCACCGCCAGAGATATTCTCTTTGTCAGGGCAGGAGAAATTCACAAGCCTGTAACCTATCCTGACAAAACCTACGAGCGCATTGTAGTCTATATTTCTCCCCTTTACCTGCAAAAGCTGGGACAGGGCAAATATCCTCTGGAGCAATGCTTTGACAAATCCCTGCATATGGACAGCGTTATGCATGCCCCTGCCGGCCGTAGTCACGACCTGCTTTTTCATATGGACAAATTGGAGAGGGTTAGTCAGCAACAAGGTTTTGCCAATGAGCTATATACCCAGGTATTATTTACGGAGCTAATGATTCTTATTAATCGTGCCATTCTGGACAAGGAATTGGAGAATCTGGCAGAAATCACCTATGATCCCCGCATCCAACAGCTACTTCAATATATTAATGAGCACCTGGCGGAGGATTTGACCATTGACCTTTTGGCAGAAAAATCCTTTACCAGCCGCTTCTATATGATGCGAAAATTTAAGGCTGATACAGGCTGCAGCATTCATCAATACGTCAACAGCAAACGGCTTCTGTTGGCCAAAAGACTGCTTACCACTACAGAGCTGCCTATTACCCAGCTTTGCTTCCAATGTGGTTTCAAGGATTATTCCTCTTTTTCCAGAGAATTTAAGCGCAGTTTTGGCATTACCCCCACCGAATTTCGCAATAATTCATCTGTTAACTTAGACCAGTAAATACCAAAGGGACTGTACCTCTTGCTTAGCATAGCAAAGGCACAGTCCCTTTTCGTATGGTGTCTTTTATCCCAACACCATATATTAAATTTTATTTAGCCATCAGCTTGGCAACCTTATCGGCAAAATCTACTGGGTTCTCAGGCATAATTCCTTCGATAATCAAAGCCTGAGTGTACAGCAAATCGCAGTAATCCTTGAACTCTGCATTGTCCTTGCCATTGGCATGGAGAATCTGCAGCTTGGCAAAGAGGTCATGCTTTGGATTCAGCTCCAAAATTCTCTTAGCCTTGAACATTGGATTGTCCATGCTGGCAAAGGTATGCTCCATAGAAAGGCTTGGGCCCATAGCATCCGCAACCAAGCATACAGCGCTGGACTTCAAGCGGGAACTGATTTTAACCTCGGATACCTTGTCTCCCAAAGCTTCCTTAATATCCTTAACCAGCTGATCGTTGGTCTTGGCAATTTCCTCAGCTTCCTTCTTAACCTCCTTGGATTCAGCATCATCCAAATCCAAATCACCACGGCTAATGGACTGGAACTCCTTGTCATCATATTTGCGAATGGTTTCAATCGCAAATTCATCGACAGGATCCAGCAGATAGAGAACCTCCAAGCCCTTGTCTCTCAACAGCTCCATCTGAGGCAATTTCTCGATAGTATTTCTGTCAGTACCAGTAGCATAGTAGATTTTCTTCTGGCCCTCTGCCATACGGCCTACATACTCTTTCAGGGAGATTTCCTTGCCATCCTTGGAAGAAACAAAGAGCAGCAGCTCCTTCAGCTTGTCTACCACACTGCTACCGGTATACATGCTGTTGTAAATACCAATCTTCAAGGATTTGCCATATTCTGCCCAGAACTTCTCATATTTCTCACGGTCATTCTTTAGCATACGCTCCAGACTCTTGAGAATGGTCTTTTCCAGATTCTTGCCAATGGTTTTCAGCTCACGGCTCTGCTGCAAAAGCTCACGGGAAATATTCAAGGATAAATCTGGAGAATCCACCAAACCCTTTACAAAGCCCAGATAATTTGGCAGTAAATCCTTGCACTTATCCATAATAAATACGTGACGGGAATAAAGCTGCAGGCCTGGCTCATAATCGGCATGATACAGATTAAATGGTGCCTTAGCCGGAATGTACAGCAAGGAGGTATATTCTACATTACCCTCAGCTTTGTTGTGGAAAACTTCCATAGGCTCTTCCCACTCATGGAACTGATTCTTGATAAATTCCTTGTATTCCTCGTCCTTAATATCATTCTTGTTCTTGGTCCACAAAGGCTGCATGGAGTTAAGAGTCTTAAGCTCTACCTTGGTAATAGGCTCCGCACCCTCAATAGGCTTGCCCTCGTCATCTCTAGGAGTTTCCTGAGTCTCAATATTCATCTTGATTGGATAGCGGACATAATCGGAATACTTCTTTACCAAATTCTGGAGATTCCAAGTATCAAGGAAGTTCTCCTCTGCCTCATCACCATAGAACTCCTTGCCCAGAGTAATGGTAATATTGGTGCCGCGACCTTCCTTCTCGCACTCCTCAATAGTATAGGAGCCATCACCAGTGGACTCCCAACGCACAGCAGCAGTCTCACCAGCCTTGCGGGTAACAACAGTAACCTTTTCTGCTACCATGAAAGCAGAATAGAAGCCTACACCAAACTGACCAATCAATTCCTTATCGGTAATCTCTGCATTATCCTCCTTGGCTTTCTGGAGCTGCTCCAAAAATGCCTTGGTGCCGGATTTGGCAATAGTACCAAGATTCTCAATTACTTCTTCCTTGGTCATGCCCAGACCATTATCAGAAATAGTCAGAGTGTGGCTATCCTTATCTGGTACCAGGAAAATCTCATAGTCTTCATTGCCCTCCAGAATATCTCTGTTCTGAAGAGAAGCAAAATGCAGCTTGTCAATAGCATCGGAAGCATTGGAAATCAACTCCCGCAGGAATATCTCGTGATTGGTATAAATGCTGTGAATCATGAGATTCAGCAGTTCCTTAGTTTCTGCCTGAAATTCATGGGTTGTCTTTGCCATTTGGAATTATCTCCTTTATTTAAAATATTATTTAACATAGTTTTAGCACTCTATATACATGAGTGCTAACTTCATGATTTATAATACATCAAAAAGTCAAAAAAATCAATAGGCAAAATAAAAGAAAACTGACCTTCCCTCAACAATTTGATTTGTCTGGAAAAATCAGTTTTCTCAAAATATCAGATACCTAGTTATTTCTTTTTGCTTTTTTTGTCACTATTGTCAACCTCAGACTTTGCCTTGGTATAGCCAGAGGTTGGCCACTGTTGCAGAGTATAAATACCAGCATTCATAAACTCCTCCACATCACGCTTCTGGAGGCCGCCAGCCTGTATCAGTCCCAACATAAAATGTCCGCCATACTGACCTGGAATAAACAGCTTCATCATCTGGTTTTCAGCCACAGCAACAGAATCCATAACCCCATCTCCGTCGCTATCAACCTCTACCTCCTTGGCGGTAGGGCCGGCAATACCATAACGATAGCCCTCTACCTGACTGCCATCCTCATTGCGGTTAGCAATCTCTACAATCTGAGCATATTCCAAGCCATAATTAGCTGCAAAATCCTTTAAAAAGGCCTTTGCTTCATTCTCCTGCATAGTGCCAAGGTTTTCTGGTACTACCTTATTATCATAGCCGTTAATACAAATAACCCAAGCTTTTTTAATATTGTCATAGCTGCCGCTATAGAGCAATACATCCCCCTTGTCCTGCTCATTATAGGCACTGGCTGGAATCACCTTGGGCTTTACTGGACAGAGAATACTATAACCATAGCGCTGGCTGGTATGCTTGTAGGAAAATTCAATTACATCCTTCTGAGAAGCAGCAGATGGTATTTGCTCTGCTGGTGCTTCCTCAGCAAAAGCACCCACTGGTAAAACCAGGGCTGATATGGTCACAGCCAAGGTCAAAACCTTGGCAATAAGCTTATTTAACTTCATTTTTCATCCCTCCATATGAAAATTAATAGATACATTATGTACCTTAGATGAACACTATAACCCCTACATTGTTCAAAGAAAATGATTTTTCATTTTCTTTCAATGGGGTTTCAATGAGGGTGAAGATATTAACTCCACCCTATCATTAGCACAATATCCCGCCGCCTATAGAAGTAGGGAACATCGGACACCTCATTATAATATATGGGGTATCTAAAAATAACCTGAAAAGGAAATTAAAATTGCATTAAACTTCCTCCAAATACTCCTTCACCATAGACAAAGCCTTTTCTGTAGCCGCCCAGCGCACCTGCTGTCTATCCCCAGCAAAGACATTGCGGGTAACCTTGGTGCCTGCCTGACCTGCCACAGCAATATATACCAAGCCCAAGGGCTTATCCGGAGTATCGCCCCCAGGACCAGCAATACCGGTAATGCCGGTGCCAATATCTACATGAAGGCGCTTTCGCACTCCCTGGGCCATCTGGACAGCCACCTGAGAGCTAACCGCCCCTACAGTATCCAACACCTTGGCCTCTACCCCTAGCTGCTCTATTTTCACCTGATTGCTATAGGAAACAATGCCTCCCTGAACATAGGCAGAGCTGCCTGGCACAGCAGTAAGTCTGCCCGTAAGCAGGCCTCCCGTACAGGATTCAGCACAAGCTATAGTATGATTTGACTTTTGAAGCATTTTTCCCACTACTATTTCCAGGGAATCTGCTCCTTCATCCAATTTAAACATCAGCCAGCTCTCCCACTAAATCCTCAGTAAAGCCCTGTAGGATGCGAACCTTTACCATATCTCCCACCTTGCTGGTGGTATCATCTTCAATATATACATTGTCATCCACATCATCAGCCTGACGATAGCTGCGTCCATAAGGCATACCTTCATCAGTATGGCCCTCTACCAGAACCTCCAGCACCTGTCCCTCCAACTGCTGGTTCAGCTCCTGAGAAATCAAGCTCTGGGTTGCCTTCAAATCATGGTATCTATCCTCCATAATTTCCTCTGGCACCTGATTTGGCATTTCTGCTGCCGCAGTATCCTCCTCCTTGGAATAAGTAAAGATACCTACATGGTCAAAGCGCTGTTCCTCCAAAAAGGCCTTTAGCTCCTGATATTGTGCTTCTGTTTCTCCAGGGAAGCCCACAATAAAGGTAGAACGGATAACTACACCAGGAATGCGCTGTCTCAGCTTGGCCAGCAAAGTGGAAATTTCTTCCTTGGTATCTGGTCTATGCATAGCCCGAAGAATTTCATTGTTAGCGTGCTGGAGAGGAATATCCACATATTTAACCAGCTTTTCCTCCTTGGCAATCAAATCTATCAGCTCATCAGTAAAGAATTTTGGATAGCTATAGAGAGTCCGCAGCCATTTTATATCCTTAATCTGGCACAAATCCTTGAGAAGTGCTGCCAAACTAGGCTTGCCATATAAATCATGGCCGTAATTGGTGGTATCCTGAGCGATAAGCACAATCTCCCGAACACCCTTATCCACCAGTTGCTGTACCTCCTGATGAATATCCTCAATGGTACGGCTTCTAAATTTACCACGAATCAAAGGAATAGCACAAAAAGCACAACGATTGTTACAACCCTCCGCAATCTTAACATAGGCTGTATAGGCTGGCGTAGTAGGAATACGAGGTACAGAGGCATCGTAGATAATCTCATTCTGGCTGTTAATCACTACCCGATTGCCTGCCAAGGTTTCGTTAATAGCCTCCATAATACGATTCCAGGAGCCAGTACCAATAATACCATCTGCCTCTGGCAGATCATCCAAAAGCTCCTGACCATAACGCTGACCAAGACAGCCTGCAATAATAACAGATTTGCACTTACCCTTGCCTGGCTCCTTGTATTCTGCCATATTCAAAACTGTGGTAATGGATTCTGTCTTGGCAGATTCTATAAAAGCGCAGGTATTCACAATCAAAATATCTGCCTCTGCCGGATCATTTACCAGTTCAATACCATTTTGCTGAATAATGCCCAGCATAACCTCTGTATCTACAAGATTTTTCGAGCATCCCAGACTAATAAATCCTGCTTTCAAATCTACGATTCCTCCTTATATATCTTTAGCAAATTTATCAATTATTTATTCTTACCTGCTTCACCCATTTATCCAGCAATTCCTGCCGCTTTTCCTTTGGAAAATCAGCCAACTGATTGAATAGATATGGATTCCGCACCGCCAGCTGTTTATAAGCCAAGGTAGTAGGATTGCAGGGAATAAAATAAAATTTATTGGTCTGCAAAACCAACATGGCTTCATCTGTTAACAGCCAATCGGCAAATTTCTTGGCCTGCTCCCCGTGAGGCGCATCCAAGAGGATGCCTGTGCCAGTTAGCATATAGGCGGTACCCTCCACAGGCTGAATTATCTTCAAAGGATAGCCATCCTCTATATAGCGCAAAATTTCGCTCTGTACAGCCACCGCTATATCCACCTCTCCCATACCTGCCATACGAACCGGGGTGGATAAATATTTGGCATATTGCACAACATGAGGGTGAATCTGCTGCAACATAGCCAAAGTTTTCTCCTCCCCAAATTGGGCTGTAAGGAAGAAATACAAATTAGCCGCGCTTTCTGCTGCCAAAAAATCTGTAATGCCAATGCGAATATCTGATTGCTCCGCCAAATCCTGCCACCCTAAAGGAAAATTGGCTGTCCGCTGCATATAATCCTTGTTGATACAGAACACTACAGGATCATACCAGGTGCCGGTCCAGTAATCATTTGGATCCTTTAGCTTGTTGCTGACGGAATCCCCATGAAGAGAGCCATAGGGCACCAGCCAGCCTGCGCCAGCTGCCCGCCGCAGAATACGGCTATCTGTCAATACCATATCTCCTCTGCCTGGCTTCTGCATTTGCTTAACTATATCATCCTCAGACATGGGCATAAAATTCACCTTGACATGATAGTTTTTTTCATAAGCCTCTGCCAAATAGCTGACATTTTCCGTTGGCAAGGTGGTATATACTGTAATTTCCCCTAACAGGCTGTTATTTTCCTTATGGGAACCTGTACCGGATATATACATGGTACCTGTAATAACTCCCAGCATAATCACAAAGGAGGTTATGAGCAATATTGTATATCTCCTCATCCTTATCACTCCCATATTCAAAAGAAAATCCTGTAGGCAACCCTACAGGATTTCAACTTGTTTCTATACTGTAGTTCTACAGCATATGAATTTTCCTTACTTACGCATCCATACAGGAATATCAATATTGTTAACAGTAAAGAAATCCTGATTTGGCATACCCTTGTCTGCATTGCTGCCAAAGGTGGAATTGCGCATACCATTACCAGCCTGCTGATTGCTGTTGGCTGGCTGAGTTCCAAAGAACTGATGAGCATCTGTTGGCTGGCTAGGCTGCTGAGCTGTATTATCATCAAAGCGGGTAGCAACAACAGTAGCCAAAATCTTGTCGCCCATGCTTTCATCTACAGAAACACCCCAGACGATTTCTGCATCTACATGAGCAGCTTCTCTAATGGCCTCACTGGCTTCAGTCATTTCAGCCATGTTCAGACGGGATTCCACACCCTTGAAGTTAATAATAACGCTTCTTGCACCCTGTACAGAAACCTCCAAAAGTGGAGAACCTACAGCAGCCTTTACTGCTTCCAGGCAAGCGTTATCGCCAGTGCCCTCACCAATACCCATCAGGGCTGGACCTGCATCGCTCATGATAGTCTCCACATCGGCAAAGTCTACATTAATAAAGCCAGACTCATTAATCAGGTCGGCAATACTCTGAACACCCTGACGCAGAATATCATCTACAGCATGGAAAGCTTCGGTGAAAGGAGTATTTCTGTCAATAATGTTCAACAGCTTTTCGTTAGGAATAGTGATAATACTGTCCACATGCTCAGACAGCTTGGCTACACCCTCCTTAGCACGACGACTGCGCATCAAGCCCTCGAAGCCAAATGGCTTGGTAACAACTGCTACTGTAAGGGCACCAATTTCTCTAGCGCACTCAGCTACTACTGGAGCTGCACCAGTACCAGTACCGCCACCCATACCAGCAGCGATAAATACCATGTCTGCTCCCTCCAGAGCAGCCTTGATCTCATCACGATTCTCCTCAGCAGCCTTGGCACCTACCTCCGGGCGGGCACCTGCCCCCTTGCCCTCGGTAGCCTTACGGCCAATCTGCAATCTTACAGGAGCCAAGGACTTTTCCAATACCTCAGCATCTGTATTAATAACAATAAATTCAACGCCCTGAATACCAGAGGATACCATACAGTTAACAGCATTATTGCCACCACCGCCAACACCTACTACCTTGATAACGGTATTCAGATCATCTACATTAAATTCTGCAAAATCAATTCCCACAAAAATTCCTCCACATACCAGCACAATTTATTTCAATATTTTCTATTTCACCTATTACATTTTAACATTATATCATTATTCCTGTAATTGTGCTATAAAAAATTTAATGCTTTTTCAACAGATATTGGCGAATCCGTCCCAAATTATTGAAAATTCTAAATCCCAAAGCCAAAAGAGCCACATAATACAAATCTATTCCCAGATGATCGCCTACATAAACAAGAAATGCTGCCAACAAGGCATTAGAAAAAAAACCGGAGATAAAAATCTTATCATCAAAATTTCCTTCCCCTGCTGCCCTAAGACCACCAAAAACGGAATCCAAGGAGGCTAAAAGGGCGATGGAAAAGAGTTTGGAATAGGCCACTGGAATGCTCCAGGGCACCAAAAAGCCCAGAGCCACCCCTAAGGCCAGACCACAAATTGCCAGAATCATTTTCCTTCCTCCTGTTTAGCCGATTGGGTTGCATACTTATAGCTTATTGGATTCTTATAGGCCGGAATCCATACATTATTTGAACTTTGCAGCGTCATATTGATTCCCCAAACCTTTAGGGTATCTGCCACCCCTCCCCGCATATTGATGGCATTTTCCAAATCATGAATGCTGCCAATGGCGCGAATTTCAAAGGGAGGTGCTGACCGCACGTTATTCACAGAAACCGTAGGTCCGGCACATCTTATTTCTGAGGTGGCAATAAGTCTTTGTCCATTAATGGAAATAGCCTCTGCCCCTGCTGCCCGCAGTTCATTAATAACCTTAAGCAAATCCTCATCATGCACCAGATAGAGATTCATATCCTCCCCCGCTGTGCTTTTCTGGGAGCTGTCATCAATGGTAATCACAATTCCCGGCCCCTCTACAGCGGTGCTGCCAGAAAGCAACTCAATACCCTGAGCCATTTTCTGGCTGTGCTCTTCACCTGTACTATTGCGAATATCATTCAGCTCATCCTGCAGGGATTGATTTTCACTCTCCAGCTTCTGTATTCTTTCCGTCAAAACCTCTACACGCTGCAGGGGTTTATTATCCTTAATGTCCTGTGTAGTACGAAATTGTATCGCCAGCATAAAGCCCAGAACCATACAGACACAGGCTATGGATAGTCGGCCCTTCTCAAATCTCATCTCCCATATCTCCTTTCTACCAAAAGCTCCCCTACCCTAGGCAGGAGATATACTCATTGACGCAGGCGTACTGAGTATACATCATATCTGGCATCAACGTATTCAATAGGATGCTTGGTCTGCTGCAATTCCTTAAGCACACTAATCGTCACATCCACCTTGTCCGGCAGCTGCTCCAGACTTCCCAAACGAATCTGAACAGAGCCGGCATAAAGCAAAACATCCTGAGGATTGGCAATATTTATCTCCGACAGAGATTGAATACTGCTATCCTCCAGCATGGATAAAAAACTCAGAACCTTTCTGATATTTTCATCCTCAATAACATCACCTACAAACAAATCTGCCACACTGGCACCGCTAATCATGGGCACAGGCATCTGTCGCAGAGTTCTATGGGCATCCAGAACAATGCCGTCCTTCCCTGCCTCCAGATAGCCATATTCGCATTTTACAAAGGCCAAAGGCACCCGCTCGTTGATTTCTATATTCAACTGGCTAGGAAAGGATCTTTGCACCAAAGCCTGATCTATTCTCAAATCCTTCTCCAGATTTCTGCGTATTTCGTCAGTTTGGAGCTGAAAGAGATTCTCGCCAGTTCTAACACCGGCAATGCGAATAACATCCTCAGGCTGCACGTAGCGACAGCCACTTACATTAATATTTCTGAGGACAAATATAGGTGAAAGGGCACAGGCCAGTACCCCAAGCACCACCACAAGACCTGTGAGAATTACTGCTACAGAGCTTTGGGAGATAATCTTATGCTTGCGTCCATCCATGCTAATCCATCCTTATATTTATTAATTTAGTCCCTATAGCCTGCCATAGCCAAAATTTTGGCGCACAAATCTGGGAACTGAATCCCGGCGGCTCGTCCTGCATCTGGCACCAAAGAGGTTTCTGTCATACCTGGCACTGTATTGATTTCAATGGCATAAGGCTCATTCAGCTCATCCAGCATAAAGTCCACTCTAGCCATGCCTACACAGCCACACACTGCAAAGGCTCTGATTGCTATATCCTCAACAGCCTTGCTAACCTCTGCTGGCAAAGGTGCGGGAATAATGTGGGCAGAAGCTCCTGCCTTATATTTAGTCTCATAATCATAACGGCCGGTAACAGTAGTAATCTCAATAATAGGCAAAGCTTCCTGATGCTCTTCATTGCCCCAAACTGCCACTGTCAGTTCCCGGCCTTTGATAAATTCCTCTACCAGAATCTCATGGTCATACTTGAAGGCTTCCTTCAAGGCTGCCTCCAGCTCCTCTGGCTGTTCCACAATTACCACGCCAATGCTGGAACCCTGAGAGGAGGCCTTGACTACCACTGGTACACCAAATTCCTCAATAATCTCCTGAGCCAGATTCCGCTTGCTGTATTCAAAACGGAAATAGGTGTGAGCTCTAGGAGTTGGAATCCCCTCAGCCATAAAAAATCTCTTGGTAGCTACCTTGTCCATAGTAACAGCTGCCGCCATAACTCCAGAGCTGGTATAAGGAATGCCCATCATATCCAAAGTACCCTGAATAATGCCATCCTCGCCGTATTTGCCGTGAAGCGCATTAAAAACAAAATCTGCTCCACTAGCCTTTATCTGTTGCGGGAAATTAGGTGGATCCAGCTCCAAGGCCTCTGCCTGATATCCCTTCTCCAACAAGGCATGCAAAATAGCCTTGCCGCTGCGGCGAGAAACCTCTGCCTCTGTAGATGGTCCCCCCATTACAACTACTATCTTCTTCATAAAATATCTCCTGCCATATAGCCCTAAGTTATTATTTATTTAATAATTCAACCAATTCCTCGCCAGATTTCACAATATCCCCAGCACCCATGGTCATAATCAAATCCCCTGGCTGAGCAATGGACTGCAAATAGCCAGCAATCTCCTTTTTATCCTGAATATAAACAGGTTTCTTGCCAGTCTGCTCCACAACCTCTTTTACTAACAGCTCACCGTCAATCCCAGGAATAGGATCTTCTCCCGCAGAATAAACATCTGTCAAAATCAGCATATCTGCCTCCTGGAAGCAGCTGCCATATTCCTTCTGTAACAGCTGGGTACGGCTATAGCGATGAGGCTGGAAAGCACAGATTAATCTACCTGGCTTGGTCTGGCGGGCAGCCTTCAAGGTGGTAGCAATCTCAGTTGGATGATGTGCATAATCATCTACTACCCAAATGCCATTAATCCGTCCCTTGGTCTGGAAACGGCGCTTGGCTCCGTGGAACATAGAAAGGCCCTCTGCCATAGCAGGTACAGTCTGTCCCAGCTCCACACCGGTAACAATAGCAGCCATAGCATTCAAAACATTATGTCTGCCAGGCACATGCAAGCGAACCTGTCCCAAATTCTCGCCCTTGTGAACTACCTCAAAAACAGTGCCATCTGTATCAATGTGAATATTAACAGCCTGGTAATCAGCCTCATGGTCAATGGCATAGGAAATACATCTAGTCTTTACATTCTTGACAATGTTTCTAATGTTCTCATTGTCAAAGCAAACTACGCCAAAGCCCTCTGGACGCACCTGGTTCAAGAACTGGGTAAAAGCCTTGATAATATTCTCCATAGTGCCATAATGATCCAAATGGTCATCCTCTACATTGGTTACAATGCCTACATAAGGATAATATTTCAGGAAAGTGCCGTCACTTTCATCGGCCTCAGATACCAGATAATCACTTTTGCCCAATCTAGCATTGCTGCCCAGATAATCTACCTCGCCGCCAATGATAATACTAGGAGATACTCCCTCGTAATCCAAGGCTACCCCCAGCATGGAGGTAGTTGTGGTTTTGCCATGAGCTCCTGCTACAGCAATACCCTTGGAATTATTAATCAAGAAAGCATTTACATCTGAGCGATGCAGCTTTTTCAGACCCAGACGAGCTGCCTCTACCACCTCTGGATTGGTATCCCGAATAGCAGTAGAAACCACAATAGCCTCTGCCCCCTGTACATTTTCGGCTTTCTGACCAATATATATCTTGGCCCCCAGTTTAGCCAACACCTCGGTCATGGCTGATTCCTTAACATCGGAGCCAGAAACCTCGTAGCCCTTCTCCACCAAAATTTTGGCCAAAGCACTCATTCCTGCTCCGCCAATACCTACAAAATGTATTTTTTTCAGTCCTGTTAACAAAAGAAATCTTCCCTTCTGCTCTATATACTATTTGCTTGTCAACATTCCTAGCAGTTCTGCCTGCCACGAGCCAATTCAATAATCAACTCGCTAATGGTATCTGCTGCCTCCGGTCTGCCCAATTTGGCACTGGCCTTTGCCATTGCCTGTAATTTCTCAGGCTTGCCAATCAGCTCATCAATAGCCTGAATAAGTCCCTGGGCTGTCAAATCCTTGTTCAATATAACTCTGGCAGCACCAGCCTTTTCCACAGCTCTGGCATTGTATTCCTGATGATTTTCAGCCGCATAAGGATAAGGAACCAGAATAGCTGGTATTCCCTTGGCCGTTAATTCTGCCAGTCCAGTAGCCCCTGCCCGGAAAATAGCTAAATCAGCTATGGCCATAGCCTGAGGCATATTGTAGAGATAAGGCTTCACCTTGATATTATCTGCCTGCTGTAAATCTAGTCCTGCTGCAGAGATTCTGTTTATAATATCCTCATATTCACCCTTGCCAGTGGCATGAAGTATCTGCACATCCCTACGGCCTGCATAATGCTTCAACACCTCTACCATAGCACGATTAATGGTTCTAGCACCACGACTGCCACCAGATACTAAAATAGTTGTAGTGCCTGGACGCAGAGCAAAGGCCTCATAATCAGCCTCCTGCCGCTGTGCCATGACCTCCTGACGAATAGGATTGCCAGTAAATACCACCTTTTTAGCAGGAAACGCTCCATTGGCCTCCTGATAACCAGTGGCTATTTTATTCACAAATTTAGAAAGGATTTTGTTGGTAATACCGGGAATAACATTTTGCTCCTGTATCAAGGATGGTATTCCCAGCAGGCTGGCAGCCATTAACACCGGGCCACATACATAACCTCCAGTGCCCACAACCACATCTGGCTGGAATTTTCGCACAATTCCCATAGCCTTGCCCACGCCCTTGATAGCTCTGGCCGCCCTAAGCAGGTTTTCAGGACTAAGGCTGCGCTTAAATCCCTGCAAATCTACTGTAGCAAATGGGATACCCTCCTTGGGAATAATATCTGCTTCCAGACCAGCATGGGTGCCTACATAAAGCACCTCCAGCTTATCTACCTTTTGTTGTAATGTACGAATCAAGGTAAGGGCTGGATAAATATGTCCTCCAGTTCCCCCACCTGAAACTATTATCTTCATAGCTTTCAATAACCTACCTCTTGCTTGTTGTGACCTTAATTCTCCAGAGCCCTTACCAATGCCTTGAAGTCCCGTCCTCTGGCCTCATAGCCATCATACATATCGAAGCTGGCACAGGCTGGAGAAAGAAGTACAGTCTGAGGTGGTCCTGCAATGGCATGAGCTTTCTTAACAGCCTCCTCCATAGAGTAGCCTGCCTCATGAATATGCTCTGCAGGATACCCCAGCTTCAAAGCATTTTCCTTGAAACGAGCTGAGGCATCACCTACCAAAATCAGCTCATCTACCCGTTCCTTGACCAAGGTCATGAAATCAGTAAGATCTGTCATTTTGTCATCGCCACCAGCAATCAGCACAATATGTCCATCAAAACTTTCCAAAGCCTTAATGGCAGAATCAGTGTTAGTAGCCTTGGAGTCATTGTAATAAGCTACGCCGCCAATAACAGCTACAGGCTCAATACGATGCTCTACGCCGGCAAATTCCTTCAAAACCTCAATAATCTTAGGGATTCTGGCACCACCCAGAAAAGCTGCCGAAGCTGCGGCCAAGGCATTTTCTATATTATGGCCGCCCTTGATTTTCAACTCGTCAGCACGGCAAAGACGACAGGTCTGTCCCTGCCATTGAATCGTCAGCCAGCCATCCTGCAGGAAAGCGCCCTCCTCCAGCTTTTCCAAACGACTGAAGAAAAAAACCTGTCCCTTGGCTCTCTTGGCCATATCTCTGGTTTTGTCATTATCATAGTTCAAAACCAGATAATCCTCTGATGTCTGCTGAGCAAACATCTTCTCCTTCATCTGCTGATAAACCTCCAGACTGCCATGACGTACCACATGGTCTGGTGTAACATTCAAAACCACAGCCACATGAGGACGGAAATTGGTGGTAGCCTCCATCTGATAGCTGGAAATCTCTGCCACCACGCAGCTGTGTTCTCCAGCCTTCAAGGCCTCCTCACAAAGAGGCACACCAATATTACCGCCTACACCAGCATCAGGATATCTGGTTTTCATCAATTCTCCCAGCAGGGTAACAGTTGTAGTTTTGCCATTAGTACCGGTAACAGCAAGAATCGGAGATTTGGCCAACTCATAGGCCACCTGTACCTCGCTAACAACAGGAATCTCTCTTTTGTAGGCTTCCTGCACCAAAGGAATCCGTACTGGTACAGCTGGAGAGAGAATAACCATATCCACATTGTCCAGCAAAGTGTTTTCCTGAGGTCCAAAAACCAATTCCACACCAGCGGCTCTCACATCAGTTAAATCATATTTTAAATCCTGCTCAGCCTTGGCATCGCTAAGTACAACCTTATCTGCACCCTGCATTTTTGCCACCTTAGCCACAGCATTGCCACTAATACCTACACCTACAACCAGTACATTCTTATGAGAAAAATCCATCATTTTGCCAGATCCTTTCTACTTACCCTATCTTGAAAAGAATTAATCCTGCCAAGCCACCTAAAAGGCCTACCAACCAAAAGGTTCTTACCACTCTAGTCTCTGACCATCCCTTCAACTCAAAGTGATGGTGAATCGGACTCATAAGAAAAACTCTTTTGCCAGTTGTCTTAAAGGAGATAACCTGTATAATAACCGACATGGCCTCACACACAAAGATAATGCCAATAATGGCCAACAGCACCTCGGTATGTGTAAGAATACCAATGGCTGCCAAGGCACCGCCCAAAGCCAGGGAACCGGTGTCACCCATAAATATCTTAGCTGGATGGTAATTATATTTCAAAAAGCCCAGACAAGCACCTACCATAGCAGCACAGAATACAGCCAGCTCCAGCTTGCCCAGCCAAAGGCAAATCATCATATAGGCTAAGGAGGCTGCTATAACAGTACCAGAAGCCAAACCATCCAATCCATCTGTAAGATTTACCGCATTACTGGTTCCCACCAGAACAAACAGCAGTAAAGCATAAAAGCCATAGCCCAAATCTATATTGCCAGCAAAGGGAACCCACAAATCTGTAGGCAACCCGGCAAAATAAGCTGTCAAAAGGGCAATGATAATCTGTCCCAACAGCTTTTGCTTGGCCTTCAAGCCCAGATTCTGCTTCTTGACTACCTTGATATAATCATCCAAAAAACCCAGCGCAAAATGTCCCAGCATAATCAGCAGTGCCAATCCCAGCTCCAAAGTAAGAGGGCAAATAACCAGCACCGTAATGGCTATGGACAAAATAATCATTATACCACCCATAGTAGGGGTGCCGCTTTTGACCTGATGGCTCTTAGGGCCTTCCTCTCTAATGCTCTGCCCGAATTTCAGCTTGTGCAGCTCCGGTATCAAGCGAGGTGCTGCTGCTGTTACTAAACCAGCCGCCAGAATTACCGCTGCCAAGGGATAGGTAAACATCTCCATAAAATATATAATCCTCCCTACATTATAACCCAAATCCTCATTATCCTATTTTGACGAAATCAGATAAGGTCAATAATCTTCTCCATAGCCATACCGCGAGAGCCCTTAAAGAGTACAGTATCTCCAGGCTTCAACAAAGCCTTCAACCTATCAGCAGCCTGCTGATGAGTATCGCAGGCATATACCTGCTCCAAGCCTGCTTCCCTGGCTCCAGCTGCAATCTCTCGTCCCATTTCTCCCAAGGTAATAACACAGGAAGCCCCAGCCTCAGCAGCCTGCTGGCCTACCTTGCGATGGGCAGCCACAGCCACATGGCCCAGTTCCAGCATATCCCCCAGCACAGCAATGGCCCGCTTTCCCTTGGCCACGGTCACTTGGTGCAGGGTGGACAAGGAAGCCTCCATAGACATAGGGCTGGCATTGTAGGCATCATTAATAATATTGTAATCTCCCAGCTTGCGGCACTCAAAGCGCATACCAGTCATATGAAGCTCAGACAAACCTCTAGATATCTCCTGAGGCTCCAGCCCCAGACAATAGCCTGCTGCCATTGCCGCCAAAGCATTGGATACATTGTGCTTGCCTAGCATAGGAATAGTCATCTGACACAAAGGACCATTATTCCCTATGCGACATTGAAATGTAGTACTGTTATCATTGCTTACCAAATTGTCAGCCTTAATATCAGCATCCTTATCAATACCAAAGGTAATGACTTTTACTCCCTGGGCAGCCTTATCCTTCATGGCAGCTGTATATGGATTGTCATTATTCAAAATAACAGTGCCACCAGACGGAATAGCCTCTACCAGCTCAGACTTAGCCTTGGCAATATTCTCAATGGAGCCCAAAAGCTCAATATGAGTTTCACCTACATTGGTAACAATACCAATGGAAGGTGCTGCAAAGGGAGCCAAAGCGCTAATCTGATTCAAGCCACGCATACCTATCTCCACCACTGCTGCTTGATGCAGATCGTTAAGCTGCAGCAAGGTATAAGGCAAGCCTATTTCGTTATTGAAATTAGCCTGTGTCTTTAACACTGGGAATTTGGCTGACAGCACAGAAGCTGTCATATCCTTGGTGGTGGTTTTGCCGTTAGAGCCTGTAATAGCAATCACGGGAATCTGAAATTTCTGCCGCCAGAAGCCTGCCAGCTGCTGATAAGCCAGCTGGGTATCACTAACAGCCTGAATAATTGTGGCGGGTAAATCTACAGGCCCCTGATAGGCAGAGCTAACCAGCACTCCGGTGGCTCCTGCCTCTACAGCCTTGGCTGCAAAATCCTCACCGTTAAATCTTTCTCCCTTTAGAGCCACAAACAGGTCTCCAGGGGTAATCTTTCTAGTATCGGTGGTAATATTATCAAATTTATCTCCCTGCTTCTGTAGAACCTTAGCCTGAGGCACGGCCTGCAGCACCTCTGTCAGAGTAAATTCTGCCATAAAATATCTTACTCTCCTTTGTGGGACTGAATAGCCTCCAGGGCTACTTCCTTATCATCAAAATGAATGGTCTTGTCATGAAGAATCTGGTAATTCTCATGGCCCTTGCCGGCAATAATCACAATATCGTCCTTTTCAGCCAGCTCCACAGCTCTAAAAATAGCCTGACGACGGTCAATAATATATTCATGAGGCTTATTGCCAATGGCTTCCTCTACCCCGGCCTTAACCATATCAAGGATTCTCTGAGGATCCTCACTACGAGGATTATCGGAGGTAGCCACCACATAATCAGACAGTTTAGCGGCAATCCGTCCCATAATAGGCCGTTTGGTATTGTCTCTATCACCACCACAGCCAAATACGGTAATAATCCGCCTCTTAGCTATCTGTCGGGCAGTTTCCAGAATATTTTCCAAGCCATCCGGAGTATGGGCATAATCCACAATAACAGCAAAATCCTGTCCTCCCCGTACCAGCTCAAAACGGCCAGGTACAGAAGCAAATTCTTCCATACAGCTCTTGATAACAGGGCCAGGTACTCCCTCAGCCAGAGCTGCACCTACTGCTGCCATTACATTATAAACATTGAAGATACCAGTAATCTGCAGCTTCAATGGCAAATGTCCCTCGCCAATCTTTATATCAAACTGAGCACCACTGGCCAAAACCTGTATGTTTTCAGCTTGCAGGGTTGCTTCCCTGTTAATGGCATAGGTAATATGACGGCATTTGCTATGGGCCAGCATATCCTGTCCAGCCGCATCATCAATGTTCACCACAGCTGTTTTGCCATTTTTGATACCTGGCTGAGAAACCAAATCAAAGAGAATGGTCTTGGCCTTTTTGTAATTTTCCAAGGTTTTGTGATAATCCAAATGATCCTGGGTAAGATTGGTAAAGACAGCTGTGTCAAATTCAATCCCGGCTACCCGATTCTGGTCTAAGGCGTGACTGGAAACCTCCATAACCACATAATCCATATTGGCTTCCCGCATCATAGCCAGAGTACGCTGCAAATCCACCACATCAGGAGTAGTATTATGAATAGGCAGTACCTGATCCTCAAACATAATCTGAATAGTACCAATTAATCCCACACGACAACCCATACGGCGCAACATAGCCCGTACCATATAGCTGATGGAGGTTTTGCCGTTAGTACCGGTAATACCGATAACTCTCATACTGCGAGCTGGGTAATCATGAAAAAATGGCACCACAGCCTGCAAGGCCTTTTTCAAATCTGGCACCTGCAGCACAGTTAAACCTTCAGCCTCCTCTGGCTGCAGCTTACGCTGGGTTACAATAGCCACCGCACCTTTTTCCTTGGCCTGAGGAATAAATTTATGTCCATCTACATGAACTCCCTCCATGCAGACAAAAAGAGCACCCTGAGTTATTTTTCTGGAATCATGCTCAATATCTTCAATGGTCAAATCCTTATCGCCATTAATAACAGCCCCTTCTACCAAAGCGGCCAATTCTGCCAATGTTTTTGCCATATTACTTCCTCCATAATGGATATATTAAATCTTAACTTATTTATTATACACTATTTTATTAGCCTGTGTAGATTTTTTTGCCCACAGACAAAAATTCCAGCAGGAACAAATAAAAAGCCGGGCAATACATGCAGCTGCATATATCATCCGGCTCATCATGAGTCCATATAAATTTATTTGCCTTCGGCAAAATATACCTGATCTGCCACCGTCATGCCTAAACGCTGTTGAGCTATAGCCTTTATACGCTGAGGACTTTTCATCTGGGCATTGCTGATTTTTAGCTGGGAATTTTCTAGCTCCAGCTTTGCCGCCTCTGTACGTATATTCACAATCTCAATTCCCTTGGAGGCAATTACACTGGCTTCAAAGGTAATTATACCTGCCACAGCCGTAATAAGCAAAAGCAATATTACCGCTTTACCACGAAGGTTGCTGCGCTGTGCTGCTCTACGGCGATCCTTTTGACGATTTTCATAATCCTCATGGGTTTCTTTTCGCTGAGGAAGCACATTATACTCCTCCTCAGCCAACTTATGTGCCAGCACAGGACAACCCCCTTTCCTTCATCATGTTCAAGGTTCAATCACAACCCTTTATCCCTAATCCATACCCAAAATAAATCAATAAACAATAAATTTATAGCTTTTCAGCTATGCGAAGCTTAGCACTCTTGGAACGGGAATTGTGCTCCAGCTCCTCCTTGGAAGCAGCCGTCCCCTTTACCAATAGCTTTATCTCCGGCTTGTGTCCACAAGTACATATAGGCAGCTCCGGCGGACAAATACATCCCTTTGCCATTTCCCGCAAAACATTCTTGGCAATCCTATCCTCCAAAGAATGGAATGTAATAATGGCAATACGGCCTCCTGGCTTCAAATGAGCCACAGCTGTACGAAAGGCATTTTCCAGAATCCCTAACTCGTCATTTACCTCAATGCGAATGGCCTGAAAAATCCGCTTGGCAGGATGACCCCCCTTGGCATTACGCACCGCTGCCGGCACAGCCCTTTTGATAATATCCACCAGTTCCCCTGTGGTTGCCACAGGAGCATTTTTTCTTGCCTCCACTATAAACTGAGCAATCCGCTTGAACCAACGTTCCTCACCATATTCCTTAAAAATACGGTTCAATTCAGCCTCGTCATAGCTGTTTACCACATCATAGGCACTTAACCTTGCCTGCTGATCCATACGCATATCCAAAGGCGCATCCTGCATATAGGAAAAACCTCTCTCAGCTGTATCAAGCTGGTGAGAGGAAACACCTAAATCAAATAACACACCATCAACCTGCTGAGCAGACTGCTCCTGCAAAACCTGCTCCAGATTGCGGAAATTGTTCTGGACAATTGATACCTGACAGTGACAATCCTGCAACCGCTCTGTTGCTGCTGCAATAGCTGACTCATCCTGATCAATACCAATAAGTCGTCCCTTTTCGCTTAGCATATCGGCAATTAGATGGGAATGGCCCGCCCCGCCCAGAGTACAATCCACATAGATACCATCCCGATTAGTTACCAAGCCAGAAACAGTCTCCTGAGGCATTACACTAATATGATGAAAATTCATGGACACACTCCTTGTTATATTCCCAAATCTACCAGATTTTCAGCAATGGAGGATACAGAAGGATTAATCTCCTCATTGTACCGATTCCATTCCTCTCGGCTCCACCGCTCAATTCGGCTGGATATGCCTATTAACACTACATCCTTTTGCAGCTTGGCATGAGCCCGCAGGGTTGCTGGCACCAAAAATCTGCCTTGTTTATCACACTCTAACTGTCTAGCCCCTGAGAAGAAGAATCTTACAAAGGCTCTAGCCTCCGCCTTGGCTAAAGGCAGCTGCTTTAATTTGGTGGAAAGATTTTCCCATTCAGTCATGGTATAGATAAAAAGACAGCTATCCAACCCCTTAGTGATAATGAAGCTTTCGCCTAATTCTGAGCGAAAATCTGCTGGCAGAATTACTCTGCCCTTGGCATCAATCGTATGCATATATTCGCCCATCAGCATATTACTTCACCACCCCACTTACATATTTTACCACATCCCCCCACTTTGTGCCACTTTTTATGAGTTTTTCCTAATACAATTCAGAATATAGTAAAAAAATGAGAAAATACACCTAGAAAAATCCATAATAAAAAGGGTATCCGATAACAAATTGCTATCAGATACCCTCTTATTTTACTCCCAGCTAAAACTTACTGAAAGTTGTGGTTTTTATGGTGCGCTCGGTCAGAGCACACCAAAAATCACAGCTTTGGTGTTCGATATAACTTACGCTCGCGAACAGCTAGCCGGATGACAAAAAGCTGGCACTTTTCAATGCCAGCTAAAAAACAAAAAGAGTGCAGAGACTTTCAGATGTTTTTTGCTAAAAGGCAATTCATCTGATACACCCCGCTATCGCGGAAAAAACCTAGGCTGGTGTCTCTGCACGTCTTTACAATATCTTAATATTTACATCAAGTCAAGTGCTACGCCGTCTTTTCCATGGTCTTAGTCAGTACCATTTCCACCGCATAAATTGCCCCATTAATCACAAGAGGCAGTACCAGCATATCGCGGATTTTGCACCAGCCCTGTTCTGCCTTAGCCTGTTCTTTAATCTTGGCAGTGAAGCCATCGGCAGCAGTCTTTACAGCTGGTAGAATAGCGCCCACAATCTGTTTTGTCAAGTCCTGCTTGGCCCGCTCCGTAACTTCCTCAACTTGAAACAATTCTACAATATCATCTCTGAAATCTGTCCATTTGCTCATGATAAAAATCCTCCTACATTAAAAGCTGAAAATCAGTAATACCGCGGGCTATTGCGCGGGCAAAATAGTCCTGTTTTTCAGTAAGCAAAATTACATCGTCCTGATTGCTGATAAATGCCAGCTCTACCAGCACAGCCACAGCATTCGTGTTGGTCAGCACATACAGCCCATTAGTGCCAGGCCTTGCACCTTTGATGCCTCGGTCAACAGTGTCCATAGAATCAATCAGCTGGGACTGAATGCAGTTAGCCAGCTTTTTGCCTTGCTCAGAGCTGTAGAAATAAAATGTTTCCGTACCCTCAGCTGACGGGTTTGCAGCAGAATTGCAATGGATAGACACAAATACATCCGCTCCCATGCTGTTAGAAGTGTTTACTATAGTTGCCAGAGAATCATCTTGGCAAACTGTCGCATCAACACCAGCTTCTGTAAGATACTTTGCTACCAAATCACCTACGCACTTAGCTACAACAGCCTCTTTCAATCCACTGTACTGATTAACAGCCCCCGGGTCTGGTACTCCGTTTGGCGCATGGCCTGGATTAATAAATACTTTCATAAAATCACCCTCACAAATCAATACCTTCATCATATGCCCGTACTTCCAGGACACTCAAATAATCAACCATCGCTGCCATTTGTTTATCATAAACAGCCCTTGGGCAGGTAGGCGTGAAATCCAGCTCCCCTGCATCCCATCGCTCACACATTCTCTTCAAGCCCTCATATCGAATCCTCAGCTGACGGTACTCAGCTTCAAAACGCTTCTTGTAGTCGGGGCTCTTCATGTTGAATACTGTGGCCAGCAATGGAGAATCATCTTCCGCAACACAGACTTCTTCGAAAGTCTCTTTCGAAATCCATTTTTCATAGCCGTCAGGATACTTTATAAGATACCCCTCGTCGGCAGGATTTTCATCTGCCGGAATCTTCCAGCCACGATAAACATTATAGTCACCGCACGTCATAGGTCTTGCTTCAAATCTTTCTACACCGATACACTTCTGCATAAAATCACTCCTTTATTTATTCTTGGCCAATCTGAATAATTTATTATGGCCATTGCAGTATCACCTAAACTTTTTCATACTGGCCAAGAATATATTAACCTTTGTGTTCCTGTACTACACGACCAAGATAGCCAATCAGGCCACTTCCGATAGTGGTTTGCAGCTCTACACTGCCTCCTGTGAAAATAGAAGCCAGTAGAGCTATAATCAGCCCTGCTCCTACTATTAAATCTGTCTGCAACTTCATTATGCATCACTTCCTTTGCTCCAGAGAATCAATTCGATGGTGTGCCGACTTTGTGGACTCTTCAACCCGTGCTAATCTCACATCGAAGCTAGTCAGCTTGTCATTCATTCTGTCAATAGATATATTAAGTTTATCTACCGACTCCCCTAGTGCATCCACTTTTTCGTCAATGGAATGTATCAGATTATCGAATCTGACATTCATTGGTTTCAGCGTTACCTTATACAGCAGTGTACAAGTAGCCGATGCTATTGTGATAATTTGTACAGCGCTAGTCAGTATGTCTCCCACCAGCTCATCACTCCCCGTTCTTTAATGCGTATAAGCTAAGCAATCTTAGTAGCTTGATATTCATTTCAATCAGCTCTTCATTGCTCCTTGCACTAAGCTCTTCTTGCAGCTGCAAGTCAGTTTTCTGCTTAATCTTCTGAAAATCATGCTGCATAATCTTCACCTGTATCACTGCTCAGCTTCAAGCTGAGCAACCTCGGCCTGCAGGGCATTAATCTTCTCCCGCACCTTCTGGCGCTCTGCCAGGAGAGTAGCAGTGTCATAAGGCATAGTCTTTGCACCGGAAAGAGTGGCCTCATAGCATTTGATTACGCGGTAATCACCGATTTCACTTGTGTTACTTGCAAGACTGGCCGCAAGGTTAATAATTTCCTGTTTCTTTTTCTGAATTTCGATTTTCTGTTCGTCCATTTTGCTTTCCTCCATAAAATAGTTTATAAAAATATTCATCCATCTTCTTTAACTTTATGCCACTATCATACTTGCTGTATGACCCGCGCCACGACTTATAGCAGTGTATTGCGTGACTAAAAGACATTTTGCCTTCCCTGCAAAGCCTGTTGAACTTCTTTAGCTTGCATCGCTCCCTTCTAAAAGAGCTGCTATGCACTTTTCTTATAAGCCCACCGGTAGACTTCAGCTTATAGTTGATTTTCAGCCAGGTAAGCCAGCCAGAAATTTTTCTGATATGTGTTTTATCTTCATTCACAAAGATACCCAATTCGCTGCACATAGCTTTGATGTGAGTATATATCTCCTTCAATTCTTCTTTACTGCTTGTGATGATATATGTATCATCCATATATCTGCCATAGTACCGCAAACCTCTGACAGTCTTGCAGTAATTATCTATGCAGTGAGGATAGTATATGCCCGTTACCTGGGCTGATTGATTGCCAATGCCCAGAGATTTTCGCATAGTTTTCTGTCCTGTGCGCTTCTTTCTGGGTATTTCATCATACTTCAGAGCATTGAATGGTATATCCATACATATTTTATATTCTTCATCACTCATATATGAAACATCTACTTCAAACTCTTTAAAGCAGCCGGCAACAAATGCCAGCTCGTCAGCGTCAAGTACCTTTGAGAACATTTCCAGAGCCTGCCTGTGTCGTACATTATCATAGTATTTAGTGAAATCCATGAGTAGAATATAGGCACTATCGCCATATTCTCTATACGCATTTCTGAGGTGAATCTCGAAACGTCGTCTGGCAAATTCAAGTCCTTTATCTTTTAAGCTGGCCCCGTTGTCATATATGAGTTTTGGTCTTACTTTTGGTATCAGCACATTGTCATTAAGTGACCGCTGTACTACTCTATCAGCTATATGCTGAGCTTTAATAAGCCTAGTATGCCCACGCTCTTGAAGTTTAAATTCTGTCATTGGCTTTGGCTTATAGCAGCCATTTTTTAAGTCACTCTGCATATGCAATAGATTGAGTAATAGATTAGCTTCATAGCTCTGCACTCCTTCCTTCCATTCCACGCCCTGCCTTGACTTCATATATCCATCAAAAAGACTATTAGCATTATATATATCTTTCATTGACATAGCAGATATAGGCTGACAGTTATCTTTACTGCCAGCCTCATCTCCTTTCCTGGCAGGGCTTATAGCAACATCTACCTTGGTAGGCTGCGTCCCTGTCTTAGTGTTCGTCCGCTATTCATGCGGAGCTGGTCAGCCTCCCCTTATCTTCCACCCGCAACGGCAACAACAGCCTAGGTGCAGGTGTTAATAATCGGGCGCACGCCCCCGCCAGCATTGCTAGCGTTGTTGTTGTTCGGGTTACCGTTGTTGTTCGCATTGGCAAAGTTGGAACCGGAGGCACGTCGGAGGCAAACCTTTATTTTCTATTTGCAAGATACTTCTTATATTGAGCGTTAGTGCGATTTTGCCAATTCTTTATGGCTGTCAGCTCTTTATCCACAAGCTCCACATATGGCATTAATCGTTCTTTGTCAACAGGAAGTATATAGCATATATTTTGCATTGCTCTCAACAGCCTATAACAGTCTGCTTGAGCTAATTTCTGGTACTTTCTTCGGAGGGTATGCCAATATTCATAGTCATTAGCAGTGGGATAAATAGAGTTTGCTGTCACAACATTTTCTTCCAGCGAATCCATAATTCTAATTATCTTTGCTCTATAGTGCTCTATAAGCCACAGTGGCCATTCTGCTTCCACATCTATGCGATATTTTTCACACAGTGCTGTATATACAGTGCGGTCAGCCTCAGTCATTTTCGCACTATGTACAAAAGATTTGAGACTTCTGTTTACCGGTTTTACACCGAAGTCACGAATGAAAAGCCTAGTTATTTCTTGCTGTAATTTGAAAAGTGTGTGAAAAAATTCTAGCTTGCTCTCACTTCTTCTGCCTAATGGTACCGTCATTTTTTACCTCCTAATCTATGGCGGGGCAACAAGGCCCCGCCTTTTCCAGTTTAGTGTCAGCCGACACAGATAAGCGGGCGCACGCCCCCGCCAGCATCGCTAGCGTAGCCGTAGTCCGGGACACCGCCGCTGGCCGCACCGGCAAAGCCGGAACCGGAGGCAACAGATTTCAGCCAGAACCACTGCCTAGAATAAGAATGTCCCTTAAACTGGAAGATTGGCAGTCGCTCGCAATCTTCAGCTGTATCAAAGAAGGAAGAGCTAAAAATAGTGCTGCCGTATACTGCCACTTCCGACATTAAGCAGGATTTAACAGTGAACCAGTCCCCCGCAGTGCTTGCGCCTTTCCAACCTGCACCGGCATTGCTTGCAATATCTTTATTGACAGTAGTCGTCAGATAAGCACGCCGACTCAGCAAGTGATTCCCCAATACCTTTGTCAGATTTGCGTCAACAACCGGAATTACAGTCTTGTGCATATAGCTGTTTGCATAACCGCCGGCAGTATCGTTTGTGGCGTTCATCTTGCTGGCAATAAGATTCGTCTTTGGAATCAGAGCAAGATGATGAGTAGCAAAATCGCTATCACCTTTATGCAGATAGGTATCAAAACCTGCAATCTCCCACTCAACATTGTAAGTGCCGTCCTGAATCTTAAAATAATCACCGATATACAAGTCTTTAAAAAGACCGGTAGAAACACCATGGTCGCTCAGAAACTGTTGTACAGCAGACACGCTGGCAAATGTGCCGAAGTTCTTACCCCGGTATATGCCGTTATGAGACAATCCCTGGGTGTTGATAATATCCATGATGCCTTTTGATGTTATAGCTTCTGTCTGCTTGTTTAAAGCTTCAACAATCTGCTTTCCGGTTTCATCTAATAAAATAGGTTTTGTTACAGTCGTCATTATATCTCCTCCTTACACGTTATACGTTACACATATTTTGCCATCCTCAACGGATAGCCCTGCTGCTGTTGTGGCTTCTTGTGCTTTTGCCGGAATGATAGTGCCATTTTGCAGTTCTTCTATAGTAGCATAGGTGTATCTTATCACCCCGCCGCTATCGTCACATTTTGCTTTTCGATGTACCAATGGCACAAACTCCCCGTCGATCAGCACACACACTTCGCCTACTTTTTCTTTTGCCATTTCATCACCTCCTAATTGGTTACCTTAATTGGTTAGTTTTATCCAGAGATTGGCCCCATCAGGTGGGGCCGCTTCTCCTACAAATATATTATTAGCCGGGTATATTTTTCCGGTAGTTGAATCAACGACATATTGCAATTCGACTACCCTCCCATCTTCTAACCTAACAACAACGCGAGCTTTAGGATTTAAACTTTCGCGTAGGATAGTTAGAGCATTATCAACAATGCCTTGACATTGTTGGGCAGCCCCCAAAGCATTATTGGATGCCTGTTGTGCTGATAGCGAAAAGTCTTTTGCATTGAAGGACCAGGTTCGCGAGCTTTGTGTTTTCTTCGTAGGGCTCTTGCTATCATACATGTTGTCCGGAGAGGCTTCATCTTCCGCCCAGCTTTTTGCCAATTCTTTATATTTTTCAGCAGAAGCATTGTGTATTGCAGCTATATCAGCACTGCCGGCAGCCATTGTAGCGCTTGTATCAGCAGCTTTACTATAAGATAGTGCTACTACCGAATACGATTTTGATTCATCAGCCCATTGCTTAGCTTCATTAGATGAATTGTATGATTGTTGCACATACTGAGCTGAATCTTTGGCAGATAAATTCGCATCAATTGCGGATTTAGCCGCTTCGTCACGCATGTTTTCAGCGTGACTGGCAGATGCATTTGCGCTTAGTCTATCATTATGTATGGCTTCAATCATTTCTTCAGCCGTTGTAGCTGAGCCGATTGATGCCATGACACAGCGGTTTAGCATTTCCAAGATTTCCTGCAATATCATAATGGGTTTGTCATGCATATTTTCCAAAAGCTCCAGCGGATATTTATCTCCTAGATCTATCTCTTGGCTTATAGGTGTCTCACGATAAACGACTATTTTCCAGTTTCTTGTCAGCACAGGCGGTTGCTCGTTTTTGGGTGCTTCCTGCCCTGGCGGGTAGCCTGGATATTTCACTACATTTGCCACAGTATCAACGTAGTAATCTTTTTTGATAACTTTTGTCACATCATTCAAGATGTCGTATATCGCTACTTTAACATCAGCTGCATCATTGTACTTGAAAGCGAATGGAAAAATTTTAGTTTTGCCATCGCCTATATACGTGATTTTAGTTCCCGCAGAAGGTATCATTTTTTATCAGCCCCTTTCTTTTTCTTCTTAGGTTTTACCGGCTTCTGAGGTATTTCTCTTTCTACCGGTTTTTTATTCCAGATAGCAGACCACACGATATTAGACAGTGACTTATCATATCTGCCGTCGCCATCTGCCATATACTGTAGTGTAGTTGTAACCGCATTGGCCATAGTATCAGTTATGCCGGTTTTGGCTGCACTTACAGCTGTAACCGTCTGTGCAACACCCTTAGCAATATCTGCCCAGGTAATCCTATGGGCCGGCTTCATATACTGCCGTTTTTCATCAAATTTCTTTTTAGCTTCCGGTGTCATTTTGTCATACTTTGCTTGACGCTTTGCCTCCTGCTCGTCTATCCTGGCGTTTTTTTCTTCCTGCTGAGTTACCAGTTTGAAGGTCTTAGTCAGCTTGTCAATAACTCCCACGCTGATACTTCCGATGCTGGCACCTCTGCCAAAATCAGTACCTTCAAATACAAGATTGTTATAAAGGTTTACAATGTCTCTTAGTCCAACAAAAGAGCCGGAGGCTGTAGATACAGTATTTTTCGCTAGCTGTACAAAGAATCTTTCTATCAGAGGTATTTCTTCTTTTATGTCATTTCCGTCACCGTCCTTTACTTTTCCATATTTATGGTCGTCGTCACTGCCATCGCCCAGAATGACCATTTTTAAAAGTGTGGCCATAGCACTTGTGAGCACAATTCTATAGAATACCGCTTTGGCAAAAGGCATCCACCTTTTATAATTCTGACCGCCTGCAATGTCTTGTTTTGCAAACTTGCCTTTGTAATACGCTGCTAAGATAGCATTCATTTGAGTGCTGAAGAAGCTATAAAAAGCAGTAAAAAGTTTTAGAAATTCTCCGCCTTTCTGCACGGATGCCAAGTCTTTAGTCTGACCAGAACCGAAAACATTTCTAACTACAGCATCAGCATCCTGTATAGCTCTATACTCTGCTTCTTTGATTATATCAGACTGGCTCTTAAACGGCCTTTCAGACAGCCGTTCTACTTCGCATGTTGCTTTAAAAAGGCTTTTCTTCAAAGGCTCCAACTCAATCTGCAGCTCCGCAATCCTTTTTCTAATATCATTTATCTCTTGCACAGTCCCTGGGCCGGCTTCCTGCTCGTAAGGGCTTCCTTCCGTCAATCTCTGCTGCAGGATATATATTTCTTTGTTGGATTCAGATATTTGGATACGGTATTCTTTTACAGCCTCCTGAGCTGCTTCTAAATCCTCTTTAGCCTCCTTTTCTTCTCTAAGCACTTCTTGATAACGGCTGGCAAAATTATCTTTATATGCTTTACACCACAGCGGCTTAGAGAACATCAAATCAGTAAAAGCCAATGCTGTATATGCGTGTTCTTTTAGCCAATCAGTAGTAGCATATCCAGCTTTGAAGATACCTGGCATTGCACCTATGTCTCTATCCATGCTGTTAATGCGGTTAGTCATAAATATTGACTTCAATAATAGTTTGTCATTCTCCTTTCTATGCTTCATGTAGTCGCCTATTGCCGTAACAGTTTCAGCAGCTCCGATGCGGTCCATCATCGGAAAAATATTTGTTACATTTTCTATCACCGGCCACCATCTCCACCCCATGATATTGATAGCAGCATTCCTTCGCAAGAAGCCAATAGCACTGCTAAAAATACTTGAACCCAGGTCGTTATCTGTAGGCATGGTTCGCCAGCAGTCCACTACCCACTGATCAATAGCTCTTAGCGCATCATCTCCCAAAGTGCCCCTGACCAGATCCTCAAACCCCTGGGCATGAGTTAGTCTGTAGGCATCTCTAGCAGCAATGCGGAATGTAATGTTTTGAATAACATTTTGTAAATGTGTCGGAATGACATTGAATTGCAGTAATAGTGGGCGCTCAATATTTTGTGTGTCGCTTCTGCTCTTTGTAAATCCACGGCCAGTACCCAGCACCTGCGCACCGCTCATATTTGTTTGAGTTACAGCATCCATTGCCTGCTGTTCTGCCTTAGGACTCTTCATGGGATTGTAGGCTATAGGATAATAGCCGCCTCTCATTTTTATAGGTTGGCCATCACACATTACAGTAAACGGAGTAGGCTTTACCCCCTCCAGTGTTACGCCATTCAGCTCTTCTTCAACCTTTACTGTCTCCGGCCAATAGCTGCCGATAAGGTCCCAAATAGCTTGAACTACTTCCCAATCTTTTTTAGTCATGTTGCGCTCTACAAATCCTTGGAGCACATTGCCCATAACATCCAAACCCTTATAAAGTCGGATGAAGTTTACGTCGTTGCCCATGTTCAGTGCCATGCAAATAATATTTTCCTTACTAAAGGTTTCTTCTTTTTTACCAATGCGGAGCTTATATTGCTGTTTGGAAAAATTCTGTTTTTCTTTACGGCTGTACACAGACATGATCTCCTGCAGTTTTTGAGTAGCTTCCGCGGTACGTCTGCCGTTTTCGCCAGCAGCTCTATCATAAAGTCCATACAGATATTTGTGTGCTACTGGTCCCAAAAGCCTAATTATTTCTTCCGGCTTCATGTGGGCCACCAGATACTTAGAGCCATACTGACTTAGAGTCGGACCAATACCTGGTATTTTGGCAAAATAATCATTGTAGCCCAACCCGCCAATATTATCATTAACTTTATTTTGTATAACATGAGGCAAATTAATTACATCGCCCTGCTCGCTAATATCAAGGCGTATGTCATTCAGTACATCAGAGATAAGTTTGCCATCAAAAGACTTTAGCTGGAATTTGTTTTTACCCGTTTTGTAGAGTACAGAAATAATATCTATGCAAGCTTCAAACTGCTTGGCCGTCAATGCTCTGTAGTCAGTAAAACCAGGCTGATAGATAACATCCAATGCACCCAGCATATCTTCCTGTACATCCAGGCTGTTTTTCAGCTCTGCAAAGATTTCTGCCAGCTGGCGGCAATCCTCCGGCCGTACAGGCTCTTTGCGTACAATTCTCCCATTCTCACTGGTAGGCCTGCCAATATCTTTCTGCCAATTTTTATCTAGCTTCATATCAAATGCAATCTTCTTAATCCAATACCTATGCTCAACAGGGATACGAACACTTTTTGCAGTCAGCTGTTTTGCCACTTTGGCCAGAATTTTATTTACTTTTTCCCGGTTTTTCTCCGCAGCCTCAGCTAAAGCAGCAGAGGTAAATCTGGCTTCCTGCTGTATCATGGCCACATCCCAGCGCCCAGCCCGTACCATTTTATGCATCATTTCTGCAGCTCTTTTTTCGCTGGCTACATAACGGCCATAGTCGCAGGATTCAGATATAGGCTGATTGTGGAGCATAGAGCGGGTAGTTTTCTTGATAATCTGCATCCGCCCCTTGAAGGCTTCCTCCAGAGTTTTGAGATTGCGCTTCCAAGCTGTAGCCTCTTTAGAAAATTCTTTCAAAGCCTTTTCTACATCAGCCTTTGTAGCCTGCTTGGCCAACCCCTCTATGTCTCCCAATTCCTTTGCCGTCCAGCGGGTAGAGAACCGCAGCTTGTTGATTGCCTGGAGCAATTTCTTTACTTCCTTGTTATCCTTCTCAGCAGTAATATCTATATCATCTGGCAGGTTATTTACAGCAGCACTTACCTGATCCATAGCCTCCTTAGCCTTGGCATTAATCTTGTTAGCAGCCTTTTCTTTTTCCCGCAGCGCCTCGGCCTCAAAAGCCATCAGCTTCTTATGATATACAGTCTGCTCCATCATCTTGGAAAGCTGTTCCTCGGAAACATGCTCCTGCAAAATCTTCTTGTCCATTTCCTCCGCAAATTCCTTCATGTAGTTTTCCAGAGTATCTTTTAAACTTCCATACTCTGCTAATTCTGCATGATAAGCTTCAACAGTAGGGTACAGCCCAATTTCTACAACAGCATTATCATTGCCGGTTTCCTTGGCCACCTTTTGAGCAATGTACAGAGGTAAGGCTTCCAGATTCTTTCTAGTCTCCTCTCTCTCATGTTCCAAGGCTTCCTGGTATTTCCGCTGGTGCTCTTCATCCAGGTCTTTCATCATAACCTTCATCAGTTTTTCTTTGGCCTCCTCCTTGGCCTCCTGATACCACCTTGCATAGGTTTCCTGCTGAGTTTCGTTCAGAAGTTTTTCACCGCCTGCCTTGGCAATATCCTTATATCTATCATCCAAAGTCATAGCCTCTATTTCTTCATCACTGGCCAGCATTCTTGCCATAATCCTCTCTACCTTGGCATTGGCCCGTACACCTTCACCAGTAAAAGCAATATAGATTGCGCTAAGGAATTGCTTGAACCGTCTAAACACGCTCTGTAAGCCTCTGCTTGGTGCTGTACCGTGCTGTAAATACATCTCAAAACCGCGGGCAAATCTTTCATGAGCCCACTGGCGACGAATTTTATTTACGGTATCATAGTCTCCTGCCTGCTCTGCTGCCAGCATATTGTTGGCCATTTGACGAAATTCTTTAGCAAAAGGACTACCCTTGAATTTCTTTTCGTCACCTTCATGGTAGTTAGCCCACTCCATAATAGTCTCTAAATCTGCTCGGCACTGATCATCCAGCTCTGCCAGCTTCTCCAGCTCCAGAAGATATACATGAGCCATTTCATGCATAAAGGTAGATTCGTCTGCTTTCTCAAACAAAGAAACAATGTACTGACCATTAGCTGTAGTGCCGGTCTGACCTTTAATTTCCTGATTGAATTTTTCAATTATAGAAACCGCTTTATCATCAAAGACAACATAGCACTTTCCTTCTTCTCCCTTGTAAGATATGCCTTCCACGCCCGCATTTTTAAGTGCAAGACTGGTATTTTTTATATCATTGTCCAACGCAGCTGTTAATGCATTATATATCTGGCTACCTACAAAGCGTACAGAATTTGATTCTGCCAATACAGACATTACATTTTTCAGTGCTTTAGCATTTTCGATTTCCCTTTCTTGTTTCATGAGCTCCAGCTTATTTTGCTTAGAGTCAATATCTTTGGCGTGACTAGCTTCAAATTGTGCTTTTTCTGCTTGCGCATAATCAACATTGCTAATTATTCTCTCTATCTGCTCTTCTGTATAGCCAACCCGTAACATTGACCTTTTGCTAGCTCTTAATCTAAAAGCAGGGATTTTGGTTTTATTGATAGCAACATCGAAAAATCTAACACATGCCTTGTAATCTAGTATGGATTGATTCAAAGCAACCTCATCTTTGCTTGTAGATAGGTTTCCCAATATTTTTTCTGCAAAGATTCGCTTCTGCTCATCGGAAAAAGAGTTGTAAACTATCGTCACTGCCTGCTGGATTTTAGACGGCATTTTTTTGAATACAGTATTTTCATCCATCATGCTATCCGATTCTGGTATATCAACTTTATAGCCAAATCCTTTTTCTCCAAGAAGCTTTCTGTATGCTTTTATTTCCTTTTTGTTACCAGCAAAATACAAGCCCCAGCCGTGCATATTGGCGCCTGAACCATTACCAACAGCCCCCAAGTCAAAGCTATCGAAATTGTACGGGCTTCCATGCCAAGCCATCTGATTGAAAGTCTCATTTTGCTTGACACTTTCCCCATTACCAGATAATATAGATAAGTTATGGCTATTGACTTTTTCTATCCAATCGCTTATAATAGAAGCAGATTTAGAAGGATTCTTCATGACAGCACCGGAATTGTGATCCGGCCAGCCGGGTTGTGAAGGATCCTTCTTTTCTTGTTGGTAATTATCAATATTTATGTCATAACAATAATCGCCATTAGTAGATCGCCTTATTACGGCGCGCACCAATACGTTTTCCCCGTCAATAGATACTTTGCAGGCATAATGACTATAGCCATTAGTGACGGAATTTAATTTTTTTATTCTACCTGTAAGAGGTTTTTCTGAAAACATCAATGTGCTATTTTCTAATATTTGTTTTAAATATGGCATAAGCATAATAATTCTTTTATCTGCTGAGTGCCTAACCATTTCTTTGTAAGTACCATTTACTGTTATGCAGACTGGTTCACCATATTTTGTATAAACCACAGTAGACTGAGGATATTTTGCACCGGCTTCGGTGTGCTGATACATTTCACGAAAATATTTTTTCAGCTCTGCTTTATCTTTTCCGGCTAAAATATTTTCAGTAATCTCTACCACAGGCTCTGAGTTTAGTAATTCCTCCTTGGCTCTAATCTGGCGCTGTACTTCTTGTTCATCACCATGCAAGGTATTTTGAGCACTTGTTTCCACAGTAGCATTCGCTGGAATAGCCATATTTCCGAACACCACAATAGCGTCCACATCATGCGGGCTTGGCATGTCTGCAGCTTCTTTGTTTCCCTGATTGTTTAGAGCAGCCCTGCTTTGAACATATCTAGCTTCCTGCTCTCCAGCCAGGCGCCAGTACAGGTTTAAATCGTCTCCCCCTTCAGTAAGTGCTTTTATCAATGCTTTGTGTCTTCCATCAAGCCCTAGAATTTCCACCTGGCGTTCCTTACTGATTCTCTTTTTTAGCTTTTCAATTTCAGCAGCTGCTCTATCTGCTTTTTCACCATCAGATTCTACGAGGGCAGCATTCATCCACATATCTTGATACGCCAAATATGCTTTTTCGTCTTCTGAAAATCTTGCCCGCTGCCCATCCAATACCTCTATTTCGCCTCGAATTTGTGCGCGGGCATTTTGAGAGCTGCCACCACGGGCAAATCCTTCTCTTCCTTGAATAAGGTGCTGAATCTCATGTACCAAGGTACTTTTTATCTCATCATCATTTTTCAAACTTGCAGAGAGGGTTATTGTATTATTTATCGCGGAAGCAAAGCCTGCCGTCCTTCCCCCTAGTTCCTCAATGAAAATCATAACATTCTTCAATTTAGGATATGCTTCAAAAAGCTGCGGGTTATCATATATTTCTCCCAGATCGGCATACTTATTTTTCAGTAATTTATCAAGAGATATAGCTTCCAGATTATCCGGTATTTCAAAGCGCCATTTGCCATCATAGCCCTTAAACCAACCAGTAGCTTTATAAATGTCCTCCGAACCTCTATCTTCCACCATAGCCTTAGCCTGCTCTAATTTATCCAGTGCAGCAGTTTTGGCATTTTCACCTGCCATTTGGTTGAGTGTATTTTCATTCTTGACAATCCCTAATAATTCCTGTATATTAGGAATTGAAAGAGCATGGTTGCTGTGCGGAACTGGTTCACTTTGTGAGCAAAGTCGTTCAGAACCATGTTCTTTTTTGTATTCATCGTACATTTTATCATTTGTTTTGGAGGCTGTAAGAAAATATACATCTCCATTAGGGCTAAACTCTAAGCATATATAATATTCAATACCGTTGACAGCAGTCTTTCCAAAAACTGGTTGGCCCATGAATATTCCCACTTTTTGTTGAGAAGTATATACATCCGTAAGAGTATTTATTCCTGACTGTATATTTGCTAAATCATCTTCTGTTAGGCTGTGTTTAGTGATGGCATGGTTTAACTGAGCTCCAGGATAAATAACATTAACAGACTTATCTATCCACATAACTTTAGATGCCTCTGTTCCCTGTTTTACCAATACAGCTAACTTATCCGCGAAACCATTTAGAGAAGAAACACCTCTTTTAGATACATCAAACATAGCCTGATTCATAGTGTTGCCGCTGTTATAGGCCCCGCCCAGCTGCAGCTCTATTTTTTTGGCCGCATCTACAGCGGTGTATTCCTGTTTGCCGGTAGCTCGTCTGGTATTTTCTGCCAATCGTTCTGCCATATGGGCTAGAAGCACGGCATTTACCCTAGCAGCTCTGCTGGCAGTGCCAGGCGCATTCCCTAGCATAGTCATATAGTTTCTATAAACCTTATATGCCTCTGGGCTCATAGACTCTGCTATCTTCATTTCAGTGCTGTTAATCTGCTGTACTTTATCTTTTACGCTGTTCAGTGCCTCCAACCTATCATTGACAGCACTCAAATCAGCAGACACCTTGTCGGCCTCTGCTGCCATATGTTCATCAGTTACAGTGAAATACTCAATATTTGATTTACCGCTCACCATATCGGAAGCTATATCCATAAGCTCCTGCTTGGTGGGCTTTCTTTTGTGCTCCCGATAGAAATCCTGATACCACTTAGCATTTTCAGACACACGAATACCACGGCCGTCACCGGTATCAATAATGGATACACCTTGGCCGTGAGTATCATTAAGGAAATTCAAAGCCGGCTGTAATATGGCCAGCTTCTCTGCCTCTGCCTGCTGGATGAGCTGCTTTAGACCTCTGGCCGGATTTTCCATATCCGTTACAATAGCAGCCTCTACCAAATCTCTATAAACTTGTGCCTCTGGAGTCTCCTCTGGATACAGCTCCTGGGGAATAGTTTTTACTAAATTTATCTGCTGCTCTACCAACTTTTCAGCATTGGCTTTCATGGTTTCCAGAGTATGCTTTGCATTCTCTCTCATTCTAGCCATAGAATCAGCCTCTACATTGAAGGAAGCTGCATCTAATATTTCAGAGCTAGCATCTGACTGAGCAAAGCTCTCTAGCGGTACAGCCAATGTCCCCTTGGTTTCTACTGCCGTCTGCAATGCTTCTTCGTCAATGCCGGCAGCCTTGGCCACCTGTGCCAAATCCTCCTTGCCGTTCTCTTTCTGCATAGCCATTTCGGTATCAATATACATGACTTCAAAACCGGTGCCGGCAGCCTTATCATGTATCAGTTTCTTCTGTACATCTGGAGCCGTCTGCTGTAAATCGCTATCATGTACAGCCTCCTGCAGTTCCTGGGCCATGATAGTACCTGTGTAGGTATGTCTGGCCATAGCTCCGTTGTTGGCTTCTATCTGAGACAAATGCCTCTGTCTTGCTGCATATCTGCCAGTAGAAGCAGCGCCAGAGCCAATAGAGCCTGCCATACCAAAAATCAAAGAAGAAGGTATAGCCGCCACGGCTGCATCTATTGCATTGCCCAAAATCTCCTTAGCTGTTAGTGCCTTGCCTTCATCATACAGTACACCATACTTCTCACTGTATGCCCGGCCGCCGTTAGCATTTTTGATATTGTTCATAATAATATCATCAGAGATTTGCTGAGTAGCTTCTTCAAAAGACTCTGTGGCGCCAACTTTCAAGGTACCACCCATAAACTTCTTAAAGCTATCCCCCATATGCGAAGCCAGTTGCGTTTTTGCTGTATGGCCAGCAATAATATCTTCAAACACTCTGGCTGACTGCTTGCCAGGTGCGGCCAGCTTGCCTAATACTCCAAAGGTAGGCATCACTTCCAGAGCTGCATTAGCAGAACCGCCCAGAATTGCATTACTCCAAGCCTCATCATCAGACAAAAGAGGATTGCCCTTTGAATCCCGCAGGTTTTTATACTCGTCATATCTATCACCAATTTCCGGAGCCGCCATGCCTCGGAATGCACCAAACTGCATACCTGCCTTCAAAAGCTGAGGAGCCGTTGCTTTGGCTGCGCTTTCCATTGCCACCTGGCGCAGTACCTCCCGCCTTGCTTCGCTGGTTGCTACAGCCTTAGCCACGCCTTTTACTGTGCCGATAATGCCACCGGCAGTACCGCCTGCTACAGCACCAGCAGCTGCGCCGCCTGGTCCCAGCGCACTGCCTACTCCAGCACCAGCCCAAGTACCAGCAGCCCACCATGCACCTGCATCTTCCATGCCCGCATAGATAGACTGGCCCATTTCCGGCAAAGACTGACCTACTGTCGACAGGGCATACAGAATTGGATTATCCCTGAATTTCACATCATACAGTTTCTGCTCTATATCCAGCTGCTTTTCCAAATCCTGCATACGCTGTTTGTCATTTTCAGACAAATCACCGCCATGAGATTTAAACCGAAGATTATTTAATTCCAGCTGTTTGTTGCCCATGCTTAGATACTGAGAAAAGCCATCTATAATATCCAGCTCCCGTCTTACCTTTGGCGCATCCTTTAGTATCAAGGCACCGGCAGCAGGATCCGCTTCTGCTATTTCCTTCACAGCAGGATAGCGGGAATAAAAGTCGTCAATGCTCCACTGCTGGCCATTTTCCTCGGCCAGTTTTTTATATTCCAGATTTTCCTGGTACATAGCATTGGCCTTTTTCCATGACTCTGAATCAGCCATAGTAACAGCTACCGGTATGCCCAATTCCTGCTCCACAGTCCTTGCCTGGGACAGCTTGCCTGTCTCGCTAAAGAAATAGTCGGCTGCTGTAGAGCTTTGCTGTATAGCCTGGGCTACAGGCTGAAAAAAGCTGTTATTATCATTGGCCACTGCATTGATATTAGCTGTTAAATCATGTCGATTGTATGCCTCGTGGGCCTCGTCCCAGCTTTTGGCCATCAGTACATCCCGTGTATCTTCATAGGCCTCTGTAGCTGCATTTTTGACAAACTGGCCGACGGCAGAATCAGCCACCCACTCTGCCGCATCTTTAACGCCGTCTATCATGGTATCTAATATGCCCTTGTCATTTTCCTCTGGCTCTCTTGGCTGGTATTCCGGCTGTATATTGCCATTCATACCCTCTAGTCTCTGTCTTATCGCATTACGCTGTTCCTCTGTCATAATTGCTCCTTATTCACTAAAAGCCGCCCGCAGGTAATACTCCTTGGTTTCGTCACTCACAACACCTTCAAGAATATTCCATATCTGGCTATAGCTGTATCCCTCATTTTTCTTTTCGTTAATCATATCCAGCACTTCTGTATCGTTCAAATCCGCAGTGCCTGTGCCATGATAGAAGTTATACCGCCTTGTTGCCCGATTGTACTTTTTCTGGTCAGATGCCGAAATAGTATCATCCGGATCGTCCATACGGTCGTTATATTCTTCTATCAAACTTAAATCTTCTTCCTCTGTCAGAGAATTGAAATATCTATTAGCAGATTTATTTCTGCTTCCAGAGCCACTGCTCCTAGAACTTCCGCTAGCAGCCTTTATAGCCTGCTTCTGTGCTTTGTTCAATCTGTTAAGATATGTGTTCTTAGTCTTTGCATTTAAGCCGGAATTTTCAATAGCCGCCCGCTGTTCTTCAAAAGTGTTACAGCCAGAGAGGGTTGCTTCCAAATCCTGCATTTTCTGCTTCTGGTCGATATTATAAAATTTGCTTTGGTCAGCATATAGACTGTACACGCCATCCATCAGCTCCTCATATCTATCTGCATCAAAGGTACTGCCACCACTTCCCAGCTGGCTTGACTTAATTATCTTGCTAGGCTGTTGCCCGCCCATTTCCCGGTAATCACCGCCTCTGATTACCCTATTCTGACTGGAGCTGTTGCCTACATAGCCAGTACCTCCGGTAGCAACAACAACATGATCATCATCTCCGTAGATAATCATATCCCCAGGCTCCACCTGATCAGCAGAATAGGGAATTACCCCAGGACCGCCATTTGCCGTCTGGCTTTTAGAAACCAGCGTGGGCACATAAGTATCTCCTTGTATAGACTGAATCCAGGAATTGTTATTGTCTGCACCTAGTATTCTAACAGCAGCCTCTACACAGCCATTTGTGCCGTGTGGCATTGTCTGGCCACCCCATTTCTGATACCCTGCTTCAACACTATCAGAGGATATACTATTGCTTTTCGTACACATTGCACGGGCTTCTTTCTCCAAGCCTGCTATATCCAGCTCGTTAGTCTCCGGATTGTAGAATTTACCTATAAGCACCCTAGAAGTATCCTTCTTGTCCTTGGCCTTTTTCTGCTTTTCTACAGTGGCATAGAGAGAATTAAACTCGTCCTGGCTCATGTTCTTTCTCTCGCGCTTCAACCATTCGTAAGCATCATCATATTTTTCATTAGCCACGCAGGCCTTAACAAGGCTTGATACCGTCTGGGTACGGAATGTCATTCTCTTGGCTTCCGTCGTGGCAGCATCCCAGCCCTGCTTATCCGCCCAGCTATTTAAAGTTTCGTTTGCTTCCTGCATTTGCCCATAAACAGTATCTGGATCCGCATAGCTGAGAGCCATGCTGTTTGAGAAGTTGCTCATTCTAGCGTTGAAAGTATCAGTTTGATACGCTTCCCTTTCCTTGTTTTCTGTCTGCATACCAAGTTTGCCGTACTGCTCCAAATCCTTGGGCATGTATTTATTCATCAGCTGATAGCGTACACGGCCATTATAATTTCCAGCTACCTCCTGGGTAACATCCTGGACAGACTGATTTACCCTGTCTGTCATGCCCTGGGCATTTTTACCCTTGCCGGTAGTGATAATACCATCTTCTGAGTAAAGGCTTTCATTCAGTTTTTGACTAATCTCGTTGCGGGCCGCCATAATGTCCGCCGCATCGTCCTCATCCTGTCTCTTTTGGATAATGCCAGCAATATGATTTGCAGCAGAGCTCCAAGCTCCCAGCTGGCTTCCATCAGTGCCGAAGGCTTCCTTAGTAACGCTGGTAGATACCTTTGCATTAATTGTGTTAGCTTTTACTGCTGGTGTATATGTTGAAAACTTCATTTACAGCACCTCACCAATAATTCTTCTTGTTAGGGTTAGGAATAGTCCAGCCCCTGTTTTTGCCAGCATTGAAATTGCTCATACCGCTGACAGTATTTTCCCGCCATTTCATAGTAGCATTGCCAATACTTCCACCCGTACTTCCAGTGCTTCCAGAAGCTGTAGGTGTTTGCGCTCCTGCAATGCTGGCGGCCGTCGAAAGAAGAGTAGGAACAAGCTGGCCTTTGGCCTGGCTAACCACATTATCAGCAGCCGCCCGCTTCTGGTTGGCATCGTTAATATAGTTAGTCTGCACCACTCTACTGTTGTAGTTATCATTGCGCTGATTAGTTAAGAGCGTTGCCTGGTCCTGTCTATAGGCATCAAGACTGCTGGATAAAATATCCTGCTGAGAACCGCCAAAACCAAGGCCTGCTGCTCCTGCCTGGGCACGCTGAGCACCTTGGGCCAATCTTTGCCGATTGCGCAAATCCCTTGCTTCTTTGGCATAGTTATCCGCTATCTGTTCCTGTTTGCGTCCCTCAATCCTTGCGTTCTGTTCATCCGCCTCTGCCTGTGCTCTCATAGCCTTAGCCTTTGTATCGGCCTGCTGAACCTGCTGCTGATAACCGAATAGTGCAGAGGCACCTATAAGCCCTGCTGTAAAACTACACATTATTTTCACCGCCTATTGTAAATTTCCAAAACTCATTGCTTCCTACCATGTATCCCTTGTCAAACTTTGCGCCGTATGTACGAAGCCAGCGGATAGATAAAGTATTTTCTTTAGACACAAAATTCCAAAGCACCTTGTATCTCCTCCGCCACCTTTTCAGTATCTCCATACAGCAGCATACAAAGGATTTCTTATAATCGTTGAAGATGTTTGAACCCAGGCACCATATCTGACCGCCCGGCTCCTTGTCGATTACTCCATATATAACGATTACTTTTCCCGTACTATCATAAGCAGCAAAGGCTTCATCAGAAGCCATAACCGACTCCTTTACCTCTTTATATCTATCCTCTATCCCCAGCTTATCCATCTCATCAATATCCTGCTGGCGCATATTCTCCACCAGATTTTCTATAAACCAATCGCTGTTGGCCCATATAGGTATAATGCTGTATTTACAAGCCTGCTCCACCTAATGTCACTCCTCTCACTACTGACAGCAGGGTAAAAGGATATGGCTTATCATGCCGTATATACACCCTGCCATTTTTATTGAAACCGCCACTGCCCATTGTTACATTCTTGTCACCGGAAAATAGGCAGGGCTGGCCTAAATCCATTTCTCCTATGTCGTAGACAATATCATGCAGAGTATCCTTATCCGGGCCTATCTCACCGCCAAAGCTTTTAGACAGGCGAAGCACCACAGTATTTACTGTCTGCTGCATACCCTGAATGTTGCCCATGCCGGATACCGATGTATTAAAATTAGGCTGTTCCAGCACCATTGTGTACGGGATGCCTATCACCACATTGCTCGCTGCCTGCTCCAGCTCAATAGCGCCGTTCTGAACCGTCTTAGGGTTAAATAGATAACCATCACCCATCGCCAATACAGTACGGCCTTCCAGGTGCTCTAGGCCATTGATAACGCATTCTGCTTTTTCATATGCTTTTCTTACGGCACAATCCAGCATGATATAGTCCTGCTGATTTTCGCTATCACTATCCAAATCCAGCTTCTCAATGTACCTGGCAATCTTGCCGTTAATCTCCCGTGCCACCTGGCAATACACTACATCATTGTTCCCCTGCTGAGCCGCCAACACAGCCTCAACTACTCCGTCGGTCACAATATGGCTCCAACCATATACTTTCTGCTCCATGATGTACGTGAGACAAAGCAATGTACCATCAGACCGCACAAAGTAAATAACACTGTCCGGCTCTTGGGCAAAGCTGCTATCTACAATTTCCTTGCCGTTGACAAGATGCTTGGCCAGCAATGTCAAATCATAACCGCCGTAGCTATCTGTATCATAGCTGTATGCCATATCGCGAATAATACTTCCCCGCCTCTGCACATATACCAGCCTATTACCCACCCTTACCGGCTCCACATCATTACAGCCGTAATTCTGTTGAAGTCTTGGTGTGATATTGGTAGGTGTCACTGTTTCTGAGCCTGATATTGTCCATTCGTTGCCTTCTGTTAATACAATCAAATCGTTGCCGGCATCCATGTGTGTTATCTGATATGGCCTTAGCGATAGCAGGTCAGCCGATATAGCACTATCATCAGTTACTGTGCCGGATTCCTTATCTACAGAAAAATTCTCGTAGTCTCCTGTCATGCTCATCCATATCCTTTGAGGATACTTCACATTAGCAGCAAAGCACAGTCTGTCTTGGAAGAATGTCGCACAGCTAGGATACCCCTGCTTTTTCCCCCATGCTGATAGATACCAATTGTTTGTTTTGTTCGTACCGCCCAAGGCTTTCTCTACCTCAGCTGTTACTTCCCTTGCACTGGCAAAGCCTGTTATCTTTGCATGTCCAACATGAGTATACGGATACACTGTTAGATCCGCTGTACAGCTTCCAGAGCTTTTTGCGACAGTGACACGCACCAAAGCGTACTCTTCCACAGTACCGGATTCGGTAGGGTTGTAATCATCACTGGATGTGTATTGTCTAAGTTGAAGCCATGTACCGCCGTCGTCATATGATATTTCTATAGTCACAGTACCGCTCCATGTTCCATGACATGTAATTTTCCAAGTATCCCCCGCCAGAATACTTTTACTTGTGCCACCGGTACAGCTTACAGTCTGGCCGCTCATAGATTGCTCCAGCTTTATCCAATCCCCAACGCTCTCTGCCGTCCATGTGTCCTTTACAGCCGTCAATGTGACAGTTCCCGTTGTGCCAGACGGAGTTACAAAATTCTCTTCGTCCACATTCAAATCCCCATAGGGCACCTGCTGCCAATCTATATCAGCCAGTTTCCACTCCTGTTCTGAATACCTCATCAGCTTCTTTACGGGGTGTTTTCCGCTGGCTATATACAGAACATCTACTGACTGCACAAAGCGCAGTCCTGCAAGCTCTCCTGCCTCATACGGTGTATCCAGCTCTATACCAAGGTACTGTCCATTGCGCCATACTCTTATATACTTATGGCCAATCTCCAGCATATAGGAAATAGTAACTGTAAAGTTAAACTTAACCAGCATACTCTTTTTATCCTGATACTTTGTCTGGCCACAGTAAATCATGCCAGGCCGTTTCCGTACCGCTCCATAAGGGCGTACAATGGCATTCTCTGCTTGTAGTAGTGCCACCTGATATTTATCCAGGTCTATACGGCTGGCCACATCAGCAGATATTTCACCGCCCGTGAATGCCGGCTGTATAGAATAAAACGCATTAGGTGATGCCATTTATTTTCCTCCTCATTGAAATCTGGCTTGGGCATAACTTTCCGGAAAAACAGTGCTCTTCCTTCGCTCCTGTGCCGAATAAATCTTAGCCGCCTCTATGCTATCCTGATACAGCTGGAATTGTGTCTGCTGGATGCTGGCACTGCCTGTCAGTACCATAGCCATGTTGCAAGCCAGATAGTGAGCAAAGGCCTCTATAAACTCGTCTGGGAACATATCAACATCCTTCACATTGTATGTGTACTCACACCATGCCAGTTCTACATCAGTCAGCAGTGCCTTTTGATTGCCTGTCAGCATAGCTGTATCAAAGTCCTGTACCTGCTCTTCTTTTGCGCTGGCCCCTTCCTCGTCAAACACATAGCGTACCGCCAGGCACCCTGCCGGATATGCATAGGCAAAATCCCACCCAGGTTCCTTGCCGGCAAGCAGTGCCAGCTTTACAGTACGCTTGGCAAACCCCCAGGGATACTGTCTAAGCAGCAATCTTCTGGCATGGTCGTAATGTATCTTGCACTGTGCAGCCTCTTCTGTATTATCATCCATAGAAGTAATCTTGCCTTTCGATAAATAGCTCAGTGCTAAGTTGCAAATATCTGTACTTGTCATTTTTCTTTTCCCCTTTCCTGTCCTTTTGCTATACCGCCCAGAGGGGATAGACGATATAGCAAAAAGGCAGGAAACAAATATGATTTTGTCTCCCGCCCTCAACTTAATCTAATATATCATCATCCAGCACCAGCGCGGCTGTAAGCTCGCCATCGGTGTACGTGCTGGTTGCTTCCAGCTTCATGTAGCCCTTATTGCCTCTTGGCAGCTTGGCCTTGATTGGTAACTCTGTATATGTGGCCAAAGTTACCGGGCTGGTAAACGCTTCATCCGCAGCCGTAATAACAGCTACAGACAAAGTACCGGTCCCGCTGGCACCGTTTACATCAGCAAACAGAATCAAAGGATCACTGGCCTCGCCAGCCCCCAGCTTGATAATGTCGCTGTCCAGCTTGCCACTGGATAAAGTCTTTTTGTCAAAGAATGTATTTTCAGCATCGAAAATCATATCAGCACCTCCTGTTAGGTAATAGCCGGCTCCTGCTCGGAAATAGCCTCACACTTCTTAACCGGCAGACCGGTGAAGAATAACTGTGGCATCTGGCCCATCATTTCCTGGCGGGTAATATGCACATTATTCTTATCCATCAGCCACAGCTCCAGCATGTCATAGATGCTTGGAGATACATACATAGCCATCTGCTTATCCCCTCTATCCAGTCCCTGGATGCGGTTCTTGGCCTGTACGATAGCTTCAATGATAGCCTGCTTGTTGGCAGCGGTTTTCAGCTTAGTAACATCAATGTTGCGTACCAGCGCATTTGCACGGATATTCTGTACAGCCAAGCCTGCCTTCCAAGTGAACAAAGACTGCAAAGCCTGGTACTCACGGCCCTCGGAATCAGTTACAGTCTTTTCACCCAAATCACGGTGCTGCAAGCCCATAGTAGAGTTCTTTGGATAGATACCGCAGGTGGCCTGTGTACCCCAGCCTACAATGTAGATACTGGTATTGGTATCAGTACCGGCTGTACCAGCAGAAATAACCTGGTGGCCAGCGGTGCCATTACCGCCATCAGTCAAGGTATTGTAGCGCACACTCAATCCGTTGAAGGTATCCGGATTATCATCGGTACTGCCATAAAACATATTGGCTGCCACCACATCAGCAAAGCCCTGCACGAAAGCAGCATCCTCAGAGCGGCGGAAGCCTTCTTTGTCCTTCTGCAATGCCAAAAGCTCAATATCCACGCTGGAGCGATCCTCCAGGATAATGCAGGTATCCTGTACCTGCTTGGTGGTACTCTTACTACGCTTGATACCACGGTTAATCTTACGGATAGACGGGGTAGGCAGGCTGGTACGAATGGTAGTTACATTACCGGTAGGCAGGTTGCCCTCCTTCCAGCGGGCATCCTGGGTAATAGGATTTACCTTTTCCAATGCCTCAACAATAAATGCTGTAGTCCCGTCCGGGTTGATACGCTTCTTGTAGTCGCTCAGTGTCAATGCCTGGGTTCCTAAAACGCTCATGCTTTATCATCTCCTCAATAAATTCCAAAATCAGTATTGCCATACAGACTAGACCGGATTGCTCCGCTGTTGGCTCCAAAACCTTTGAAGGTATCCTCTTTAGTCAAGTCACCCACAAAGGCCAACATTCTGATAAACTCAATACGATTACCGGCACCAGTGTAATTCAATGCCTCCCGCAGATTAGGTATTGCCTTTTCCATAGCCTCAAGGCCGGCGCCTGCCTTCTGCAAGGTACTGTCAAAGTCAATGCCTAATTCCTGCTTGGCTTCCTGTCCCCAGCCGGCAATTTCATTCTGTCTCGCCTGCTGTGCAAGCTGTGTCATACTACCGGCATAGTTCATACCATATGCAGCCAGCTTGCTTGCCTGCTCGTTTGAAAGCTTCAGCTCCTTGGCTATGGCGGCAAACGAGTCCGCCTGCTCCTGATTGTATTCCATGCCTTCTGGTACAACGGATTTAAAATCATACGCCTCAGTTTCTTCAGTTGTTTTTCCAAGCAGCGTTGACTGATTCGCCTTACCAGTTCCGACTTCATTTTCCTGGCCTTTACTGCTTTCCTTTTCGCCAGCCTCAACTTCCGAATCTGGTTGCGGATCTCCCGCATTATCTCCGCTTCCTGCTTCTCCATCTCCTCCAGCCTCCCCAAACAGCTGTAAATCAAAATCAAAACCAAATTCCTTGTCCATAATGCCCTCCTATTCCTCTTTCATATACCTTGATACGATAGACCTTTTTATCTCCTCCTGCTGGTCGTTATAGGCCTTGCTTTCAGACTCCATTTGATGATACAAGGATAAACCATCAGACATATTGAGAATGTTTTCCTTTATCACCAAGCCTACCCGCCTTTCGCCCTCCTGCACCAGCATAGCATTAGTATCCATAACCACACTGCCATCGGAGCGAAGCAAACCCAAAGCAGAATCAACATGACAATTCTCCAGCAATCTAGCTACAAACCACCGCCCATCTGGGCTGTTCATTACATAGCTGATAGCTGCTTTATCCCTGCCTGCAACATTATCAGATAGTACCTTGTTAATTTCCTGGTGCATTTCTCCAATATTGTATCCTGCTTCCATATGCCCACTCCTTTTACATCATACCGCCCAGCCACTGCTGGAGAGCTGGATTGCCATCGTTGGCAGCATCCGTAATATTCTTTGCCGCCTGTGCCGCTGGAGCTGCAAGCTGTACGGCCTGTGCCATTTCTGCCTGCTGTTCCTGCTTAGCAGCCGCTTCTGCCTTCTGCTTCTGAATTGCTTCAAATTCATCTTCAGTACGCTTCAACCCTGCTGGAGCACCTACCATATCAAAGTAATCATCAACAGCCTTGGTCCAATTAACCTTATCCAATACCGACTGGTCAAACTGTGCCAGCTGGCCAGTAAATGCAATAGCCTGTTCAATATTAGTTAAGCCTGCCATCTTCTGTGCCTGGGCTAGAGGGGAAATGTACTCTATAGTTACTTCCTCCTGGCTCATTATCATAGCCAGCTCCGGATCCTCAGCCTGTGGCAATACTCCTGCCCGGTCAAGGATGTTATAGACACGCTCTATAATCTTGCGGAGAAATTCAAACTGCAAGCGCTGGACCACCGGCCCAAGCTGCTGAAGCTGTTCCTGTTTTCTCTGCAAGACTTCCTGTGCCGTCATATGCTTATCTTCCAGTCTCTCCAACATCATAAAGAGGTCAGCACTATAGGCTCTCTTTATTCTGTCCTGCAGGTCCATTATCTTTTCCTGCAAGTGCTGGAGATTGATGCCCACTTGGAACAATGGCTTAACCGGTTCATCCCTGCCAACAATGGTATAACTGCCAGGTGCCAGGTTAATGCCCTGTTTGAATGTGCTGGCACTTCCCATCATCGGAGGGCGGATACCAAGCTCTACCGCTACAATATCGTCCTTCTCTAATTTCTGGAGGCCTTTACTGTCACCTTCCGCAAACCAGCCAGGCCCCTTGCCATAGGTTTCACTGCCTGTCACAAGGTATCTGGCTACCGGTATTGGCCACTCCTCAAAACCGCCAATATCAAGGAATGTATCTGTATTACCTGCTTCCAGCCAATACAGTGACAAATATTTCATGTGATACTTATCCATAATTTCTTTGTTGCGGTCGTGAAAGCGGTTAGGCTCCACCATCCACCACACACGATATTTAGTTTTCATACCGCCATTGTCCAGGTCAGCCCTGATTTCAGCAGGGATTTTGTCAGCGCCATACTTATCTACCAACTGGCGGGCCGTCATTTCAAACTTGGTACAGAATGTATCAACGATACCATCCGGCCCGTTCTCCATCATGTAAGTACCTATGGTGAAAGGTACAAAATGCACTCCTGTGTCACTGTCCTGAAATATAGCCATAGGAGCCTGCCCAAAGGCAAGCTCCAGATATGCACTATGGATTGCATTATAGAAATTAGATTTCAGCAGCACATCCTGTAATACAGCCATCCGCTTGTCCAGCAGCTCCCCAGCTTCTGGATGATTTCTCATATCATCACCAGACCATGTTAGACGGAACCATTGCCTGGAAGGCGGGGTTAATCCCGACATAACACCAGCTGCAAAGGCCTGATTAGCCTGCCATGCTACAGAGTGGTAGATGTTTGTATCCCGTCTCCGTGCATAGTCCGTGGTGTCGGCTGTATCATCGAATTGGCCAATATACGGCAGCTGGAAGTCTCTGATAGCTTTCCACCTTTTCAGATAGTCCTGCCTGTTAGACTCCATTTGCTTTACCTTGGCCTGATACTTTCGCTTCTCAAGATTCAGCTTCAAGGCCATATCCGAAGTTGTAACCAATGTTGCAGGTGCTCTTTCCTGCTTCTCAGTATCATACATGCTACTTCACCCCGCCCAGGTTGCTTACGGTACCGCCAGTATCACCAGCAGAGCCACCGCCCAGCAATGTACCACTGTAACGGTCATTACTAAGGCTGGTGCTAACCCGCTTTCTCTGCTTCTTCTTGGCAATTGCTTCTGCCTGGTCAGCTCCTGTATTAGCACTTGTTACCTGCACCGGAGTTGGATCTACCTTTGCTGGTGCACTTGAACCACCGCCGCCTCCGCACATACTATCATCCTCACTTTCAATCATCGTATAAATCAAAATCTACATTGCACATTGCGCGTCTAGTCCCGCTAATGAAACCTTTCGGTTGAACCGGATACGCAAAGGTTAATGCCAATGAGTCAGCTATATCCGGAGACTTACCCATAATCTCCTTGATTTCTTCCTTGCTGCTCAGCTTCATTCTGTTGGCAGCATCGAAGCTATATTCCGGTACTACCAGCTCGCTTTTCAATTCCGGAACATTGGGCAATGCTCCACCAGACTTTATCCACTCATGCATTTCATCCCACATCTCCACACGCTTGTTGATATAGCGTTCCGGATTCAATGCACGGGAACCAAAGTTGACTTCTGTCACGTCATAGCCCATCTGCCGGCACCGGTCAATAACACCTTCACCGCGGCCAGCATCTACAAAGACCGCATCCGGTCTATGCTCATCTATCTCACGCATGAGATAAGCAGCAAATGTCATATTGTCAATATCCCTGTACACCTTTGGCTCATAGCATACAAGGCCCTGCCGTCTGGTAATAACACAGCTATCATCACCATATCTTGCCACATCTACGCCAAAGATTACCGGAGCCAAGCCCACATCTTCCTTTGTGTAAGTGCGCCCCGCAGACTCTGTTACCTCGTCAATAGTTATCAGCACATTTTCGCATGATGCCGTAAAGTCGCATAACATTTCCTGCCTGAATTTTGCTTCTGACATTTCCTCTTTTAGTTGTTTCAAACGCTCCGGCCCGTATTCGCCTCCCTCGTCAAACAGTCCGGATTCGTCAGCACGCACCATGCATGAATACCATTTGTCGTCTTTTTGTGCCGTTTGCCATATCTCATAGAAAAAGTTCTGTCCCTTCGGAGTACCAATAAACACTGCCCAACCGTCACGGTCAACCAGCGCTGGAAGAATTATCTCACTCCAGATCTCACTCTTCATCTGTGCCGGTTCGTCTAACACAATACCGTCAAAATACAGACCTCTTAGACTATCCGGCTTATCTGTACCGCGAATATATATCCTAGCACCTGGGCACCCTTTGTAACGACTTGGAAGCTCTATATACAGTTCACCTTCATTCACAATCGTGTTCGGCAGTACGTGAATATAGTATTTCAAATAACCCCAAGCTATAATTTTAGCCTGGTTCCGAAACGGTGCTACATAGGCAAATATTGGCATTTTCCTCTGGCACTTGCTGGCCATCTTTATCAAGTGGTTAATCATTATAACCGTCTTGCCGTATCGTCTATGGCATACCAACGCTGACCGCTTATGTTTTTCTAAGCCAGGATGTATCTTCGCTCTAGCATACGGCCTTGGCTTGTACGGAATTGTTACCTTAGCCATCATCATCCTCCCAAACCATTGTAGTTGCCCCATTACTATCTACATTCTTGACCTCTGAACGCTCTCTATATTTTTCCGGTGCATTAGCTTTTAGAAGTATCTCCATCAGCTTATCAGAGTATTTTGTGACAGTGCCTACCTTCTGACCTTTGTAATACACATCTTCCTCGAAGCCCGTCGCCCTTCTCTGGGCTTCATCTTCAAGAACGGATATGGCCTGGGGCCTCACATCATTCTCATAGACGGCAGCATATCTAGCATCTTCTTTCAGCCAATTGTAATGCGTCTGTCTGGTGATTCCGGATTTAGCAGCCGCCCGGCCAATATTTCCACCACACGATATTAGATTATTAAGAAATACGTTTTTCTTTTTCTCGTTCGTAAATCTGTAAAGCTTGGCCACTTTATCCATCACCTCCCAGCCCTTGTATTATCTACATCCGCAGACGATTGCGTTTTTCGATTTTTCCGGCCGACTTTATGTGTAAAATTTTTGCTCTGTAAAAATCATATCATAGCCATTAAAAAGTGGCCATGTTTTAGGGGCGGTACAGATTGCTCCATACCGCCCCTTGTTTTACTTATCGCTTATGTGATTTTCCCGGATACTTTTCTCATTCCTCCTTGCAAGAGCGCTGCTGCTCCTTCTTTATCAACACCCAGCTTTTTAAAGATTCGCCGATTGGTTGCAAAACTTACAGCATCTGTTTTGGTCTGGCAAACCTTCTCCATCTCCTCCAGCATATTTTTGAATGTGCTGAAAGGCAGGTTTGTAATATGCTCGCGGAAATACTCCTCGCACAGCTTCAATCTCTTTTTACCAAAGCCGAAGGTCGTCCACATGGTATGCAGCCAAATCAGCCTCATATTGTCCATAGTCCTCATTGCATGATTGCGGGCATGGTGGCGCGCGTATTCTTCAATGCTTGCTTTGGTAGGTGCTGTATTCTTTTTCTGCCATAAGTAGGAATAGCCACACTCCACCTGCAAATCACTCTTTATGTCATGGAGACTCAAATAATGGTGTGGATATTTACCGCCAGACTCTGGCAGTACCACTCCTTGAAGCCTCAGCTTATCAGCCTCATTTGTCTCTGCTACCAGCCCAATGATTTTATTAAACTGCTGGCCAAATCTTACCAGCCGTACATACCGATAGCCAAAATCCTTATACAACACCCATGCAAAAAGCGGAACATAATACGCACGGCAAAAATCAACAATGCGGGTTAGGTTGTTGTCAGCTATAGCAGCCCCCGCTCCGCTCTTGCGCAGCTCCTCCTTCATCTCTCTCATAGCTTTCTTTTCGTCAAGGCTGGATGAAGTCCCTAAACTCATATTGATTCTATCAAGGACATTGTTATGCATCGCCTTTTTAACGCTTTTGATTTTTCCCATTTCGTTTCTCCTTTCTTTTTCTCATGTGGCAATAGGCAGACTGAGGGTAATTCATTTCCATCAGTTCCCCTATCTCTTTCCATGTGCACCCCGCTTTGCGCAGAAGTGCCATACCTATATGATCAACCCGTCTTTTCATGCCGGGATTTACCAGCTTCTCAAAAGCCATTTCTGCTGACATTGGCCAGGGATTCAAAATGGCCAGTACAAGAGCACAGATATTTTCAGCGTGTATTGTTTCTTCTACTTCTCCCATTCTCCGGCCCTTTCTTTTTCTCCACCTTTTTCAGTCTCATACGGCAGAACAAATACATTTGCCCTGTTTCTTCGCTTATGCTCCGCTCCACATCCTGCAGCTCATAGCCGGGATTGTCCCTCTCTATAGTCACACGCAACAGCTCAGAGTCCTCCGGTATGCTTTTCAGGATTTCAAACCGCTTACGGGATATTTTTGTATTTTTACTGCATGATACCCAGGGCTTGATTAATCCTTTGCTAGAAATCCAGCGTTTGGAGTTTTTTTCGTCAGTCTCCCCGCCCTTGGAAAGATAGCTGATGATTTTCTGTAGACCTATCTTGGGATCACTTCTCAGCCGATCCGCATTGCAGTAACCTAACTGCCATTTGTTTTCGACTTCCTCTCTGGAGAGCTGACCATCCATCAGTACATGAAAATGCATTCTGCCTCTAGGGCTTTTCTCAAAGACTA
>ULWZ01005492.1_pt1 | contig 146532 bp, 135 predicted proteins | sample 1960811 | NCBI WGS metagenome assembly ULWZ01 (sample SAMEA4835825, study PRJEB28245) | human gut metagenome | biome: gut microbiome; material: fecal sample | place: Denmark | collected 2008 | reverse complement strand
TCACTCCGCAACCGCCACGCCAAAATCAAATTTGGTTTTGACAAATTTTGCAAACCAAATCCACAACGCCGCAAAATGTCAAAACCAAATTTAACTAAGAAGTGAAGTTAAAGCGAGTTTTGCAACTCAAAAGGCACAAGGAGGCAAAAGATATCAAATCGCAAAGTAGATGCCTAGTCAAGAAGTAAGCGTCAAGTTGCAAACAAGTGTGAAGCCGCAAAAGGCGTGAGACTGCAAAAAATTCAAATTGCAAAAAGACCAAACTACAAAGGAGGCTTAAATTTCAAAAAAACGCAAGGCTCAAAACGCGCGAGACTCAAAAAGCGTCAAACCAACAAAAGCGTCAAGCCGCAAAAACAAGCGAGTTTGCGGCTTGACAAAAAACTAAAAAACGCGGTTAGTTTTTCAGCCCCAAGCAGTCTTCGATGCTGTAACGACCGCGTTTTTTGTCAAAGAGCCAAACCGCCGCCCTCAACGCCCCTTTGGCGAAAGTCGCGCGCGAAGTTGCAGTGTGGCACAGTTCGACAAACTCGCCATCATTGTAAAAACCGACCTTATGCTGCCCGACAACATCCCCGCCGCGAAGGCTCATCACCGCGATCTCGTCTTTGCTTCGCGCGCCGATCAGCCCGTCTCTGCCGCTGGTTCGTACCTCTTCAAGCACGAGGTTTCGCGCCGACGCTGCCGCCTCTGCAAGTGTTAGCGCCGTCCCGCTTGGCGCGTCAATTTTGTTGCGGTGGTGCATCTCGACAATCTCTACATCAAAGTCACGCAAAACGCCGCTGGCGATGCTGACAAGGTGTTTTAAAACCGCCACGCCCAAACTCATATTACTCGCCCACAAAACCGCCGTTTTCTCGCCAAGTTTGTCCAAAAGCTGCTCGCCCTCTTCGCCAAGTCCAGTAGTGCCGATGACAAGCGGCTTTGGCGCGTCTAAATTAAGCGCGAATTCAAGCAGGTTTTTCGCCCCTTTTGCCACACTAAAATCAATCACCACATCGCTTTTTGCAAAAAGTTCGTCAAGGCTAGTCGTCTCAACATCGCCGCCAAGCCCCAAAGGCTCGATACTGTAAGCTTTTGCAAGAGTTGCCTCTGCGTTGTTTTGCAGCAGTTTGATGATCTCGCCGCCCATTCTTCCACTCGCGCCGTGCAGTCCTATTTTAATCATATCACAATCCTTTGAAAATAATATTTTTATCATAGCAAAGAAATATGATTATCATATCATCATAATATCATAATCATATTATCAAAAATCAAACAAAATTTGTCAAAACCGAATTTGACTTGCTCTTTGGTCCGAAAATTTGTCGATTTTAGCACAAAAGTTCTTTAATTTTAAACAAAATTTGTTAAAATCCGCGACTAAATTTAAGGAGGCAAAATGAGCGTGGCAGAAGGCGGGTTGATGGTTGAGCCTGAGATCATCGAGCTGATGTTTAAAGCGACCAACATTTCGCGGTGGAATGACTATCCGCGGATGATGGAGTTAAGTGAGCTTGACAAGCAGGCGCACAAGTTCATCATCGCTTACTTTTTGGCAAAACTTGAAGGGGATGTGGATCTAGGGTTCATCATCCGCGGCGGCATTTTTCAGTTTTTTGCGCGGACGATGACAACCGACATTCGCCCCGACATTTTTCACAAGATCACGCAGACGAAGCAGCGCGAGCTTGAATCGTGGGTTTGGGAGCGTTTGAGCGAGGTTTTTCCTCCGCAGTTGCTTGACGAGTTTAAGTGTTTCACGCAGGATGAGGGGCATTGCAAGGAGAGGTTGATTTTGCAGGCGGCGGGCTACTTGGCGACTCGCTGGGAGTTTGGCGTCATCCACGCAACGAGCGAGTTCATCAGCGAGATTGAGCTGTTGAAAAACTCGATCGAAGACGAGTTTGAGGACTACATCTCGCTTGTCGGCGTGCAGAAAATCGCCCGTTCGCACCGCCTCGCGCGGCTTGTGGATATGGCTGGGCGGCTGCGGTTTCAGCGGCGGTGGGCGCTGACTAGAAGGCTGCCTGAGACGAGCGTTTTGGGGCATATGCTCATTGTTGCGGTGCTTTCGTTTTTCTACTCTTTGCGTGTCGGGGCGTGTGAAAAACGGCTTGAAAACAACTTTTTTTGCGCTTTGTTTCACGACTTGCCTGAGGTCTTAACACGCGACATCATCACCCCCGTAAAACACGGCGTGAGCGGGCTTGACGAGCTTTTGGCGCAGGTGGAGATGAGGTTGATTGACGAGAGGATTTTGCCGAATTTGCCGCGCGAGTTGCAAGAGGAGTTTGCCTACATTTTGGGCGTGAGAAACGAGGGCGGAGCGCGCGTGAAAAACGAGTTTCAAAACCGCATCCGCAAGCAAGAAGCGCTTGCAGTTGGCGGGGCGATGAGCAACTACAACACTGATTTGGACGATGCGATTGACGGACGGGCGGTGAAGCAGTGCGACACTTTTGCGGCGTTTGCAGAAGCGGGAGTTTCGATTAGCTGCGGCGTGAAAAGCAAAGACCTACTCGGCGGATATGAGATGATGTTTGCAAAGGCGATGGCGCAACCGCCGTGCGAAGGGGTGGATTTTAAGGCGCTTTACATCGCGCTAGATCGGCATTTTTTTAAGGATGAAGTGAGTGATTTTTGGAAAGATAGATTATCTTAACCTACTGCCATTTTCCGTTTTTTTAAAGGGTTGTCGCGCGCCAAACGCCTTTAAGGCGGCGCTAAACTACCACAAAGGCGTGCCGAGTGCGATGAGCGAGGCGCTTGTGAAAGGGCGGATTGACGCGGCGGTCATTTCAAGCGTTGAGGCGAGACGCGCGCGTTTTAAGCGGCTTGAACTTGGGATTTGCGCGCAAGCGGCGGTCAAGTCGGTTTTGGTGCGTTTGGGTGAGAAAAAGCCTGACGCTGCGAGTCGGACTTCGAATGCGTTGAGCGAGATTTTGGGCGTTGAGGGCGAAGTTGTAATAGGCGACCGGGCGTTGCGGCTTTATTTGCAGGAGTGGCGAAAAAGCGAGGCGCGAGCGGCGGCAGGCGCGGTTCAAAGCGAGGCGAAAGGCGGGCTGAAAAACGCGGGAATTTTGCGCAAAGACGCTTTAAGTGACGGTAAAACTTTAAGCAGTTGCAACAAAACGCCAAACGGCGGACAAACACCTTGCAAAGCGGCAAAACGCAGCTTTTACGCAGGCAAAAAAAGCACAAAACAGCAGCGGTTTTTTGAAGACGAGGAGCTAAAAGACTTGGGACTTCTTTGGCGCGAGAGGACGAATTTGCCCTTTGTTTTTGGGCTTTTTTCGGCTCAAAAGGGCGAGCAGTTTTTCACGCGGTTGGTGCGAAGTTTTAACAAACGCCCCGTGAAAATTCCGCGTTACATCCTCGCTGAATACGCTGCCCAACGAGGCGTGAGCGAGGCGGACATTTTGTGGTATCTAGGCTTCATCCACTACAAAATCACCACAAAAGAGCGGCTTTCGTTGCGGCTTTTTTACCGCCTCGCAAGGCAAAACGGCGTGAAAACTTTAAGGTAAAAGGAGTTAGATGTTGATCATTGTTAATGGCGTTACGCGTGAAACATCGGCGCAAACTTTGGCAGAATTTTTGGCTCAAAGCGAGTTTTGTTTGGAGTTGATCGCTGTTGAGTGTGACGAGAAAATCGTCAAAAAACAGGAGTGGGCGAGCTGCAAACTAAGCGAAGGCAAGCGTTTTGAGGTGGTGGAATTTGTCGCTGGCGGCTAGTGTGAAACGCGGTTTTTGGCGCATTGCGGCGGCGGCGGGCAAGTCAAATTCGGTTTTGACAAATTTGAGCTAAACGGAGTGGGGTGCGGTTGCGTCACAGGGTGCAAACGGCGGCTACTTCGGCGGTAAAGAGGGTTGAATGAGAGTGCGAGTGAATGCAAAATGGCTGCAAACGCAGGCAGTGACGCTTGACGAGTTGCGCCAAGAGTTGGGCGTTGGCGGTGACGCGTTTGTCTTTTGCGGAGGTTTTGGCGCAAGTGGGGATCGCCTGCTTGAAGAGGGGATGGTTTTGACGATCATCGAGCGTGAAAAATGCAAGGAATTTGTCGCAAAACTTAGCAAGAAATTGGCTGAGGCGGCGGCGCAAAATTGGGAGCAAAACTGCGCGCAAAATTTGCAAAACTGCGAGTTGTCAAAACCAAATTTGGTTTTGACAAACGAGGATTTTGGCGAGACTGCGGCGGGTTTTGGCGAGCAGCACGGCGTTTTGGAGCTTGACGCGGCGGCGTTGCAGGAGATGATGGCGGTGCGAAACTCGCCGTTAATCAACTCTGCGCTAAACGCCACAAAAGTCGGCGTGGCAGGGCTTGGCGGGCTTGGCAGCAGTGTTGCGATCTCGCTTGCAAGAGTTGGCGTCAAGCGGCTTTTGCTGGTGGATTTTGACGAAGTCGATCCGAGCAATCTCAACCGCCAGCAGTATTTTTTAGCCGACATCGGCAAGCCAAAAACGCAGGCTTTAAGCGAAATTTTAGCTCGCATCAATCCGTTTGTCAGCGTTGAGGTGGCTCAGAGGCGAGTCACTTTGCAAAACGCAAAGGAGGTTTTTGCGGGCTGTGGGATAGTCGCGGAGTGTTTTGACAACCCGCAAAGCAAAGCCGCGTTAATTAACGGCTTGGGCGAGGAGTGTAAAATAGTCGCTGCTAGCGGACTTGCGGGCTTTGGGCACAGCGAAGAAATTCGCCAAAAGAGGTTGAGTGAAAATGTCTGGGTTTGCGGGGATTTAGTACGCGGGGCGAGGGTTGGCGAGGGGTTGATGTCGCCGCGAGTTGGGATCTGCGCGAATTTTCAGGCAAATTTGATTTTGGAGCTTTTGGTTTGGATGATATCAAAATAATATTATATTCATAGTATTATAATATTAATATAATGTCATTTTAATATTATAATACTAATATTTTGATATTATATTTTTATTATATCATAATCATATCATTTTTATATCCAAATAATATCACAAGAAAAAATAGTTGCGGTTTTATTTGCCATTAAGCAATTTTTAGTAGAATTTTACATAAAATTTTATGCATTAAATTATGTAAAATTTTTCACATTTTATTTTATACAACGCTAGGAGCGAATATGACAAGCTTTTCAAAAGACGAACTTTACACCGCAACTGAGGTCGTAAGAACTTTTAGCACACTGCTGACAAAGATCGCGCAAAACCAGCTCACGCGCGCTGTCATCGTCAAAAACAACCGCTTTCAAGCCGTGCTTTTAAACATAGACGAATACGAAAGACTAAATGACGCGGCGATTTTGATGCAGGATTATCTAGCCGAAGTGAAAGGACGCGCAAGTGGCAATTAAGGAGATTTTTTACAAAAACGAGAAGTTTGCGGTGGCGTATGACATCATCGCCCCGCGGCAGAGTGCGAACAAGGCGGCGTTTTTCTTGCAACGAAGCACGATGGCGCGCGAAGAGGGGCGCGAGGTGAGTTTTTGGGGCGCGGGCGAGGCGGCTAAGGTCGGCGGCGGCTCGGTTGGAGGCGAAACTGGCGGCATCGGTGGAGTCGGCGACAGCAGCTCAAACGGCGGCGATTTTGGCACAAGCGGGGTTGGTGGCGGCGAAGTAGCGGTTGCGGTCGGAGAAAATGTTAAAACCGAATTTGACGGAGAATTTGGCGGCGATAAGGTTGGACAAGGCGAACTTAAAACAGGTGAGGCGGTTGGCGGTCTTAGTCAAGACGACGCTAGCCAACGCGGGTTAATCGGCGGCGGAGTTGGCAAAAGCTCGGCGGCTGGCGAAGTCATGGCGGTCGGCGAAAACGACAAAGGCGAATTTGCTCAAAACGAGCGAGGCGGCGAGTTTGTCAAAACCGAATTTAGTGGCGATTTTGACACAAGTGGGTTTGGCGGTGGCGAAGTAGCAGTGGCAGTCGGGGAAAATGTTAAAACCGAATTTGGCGGTGAGTTTGGCGGTCAAGTCGGCAAAAATGTGTTTGGCACAAACGGTCTAAGCGGGTTGTCGCACGGCGAGGCTCAAAACGAAGGTGGCGAGGCTCAAAGCGAGTTGCCACGCGGTGATGAGACGAGTTTGTCGCACGAAAGTCAGCCCGCTCAAAAGTTGCAAAAACCAAATTTGAATTTCGCAACAAGCCAAAACGAGGTGAGCGCGGCTGCAAACGGCGCAGAACTGCATTGTGGTTGGGGGATTGACCGAGCTGAGTGGTTGCAACGCACGGCGGCTTTAAACGGCGAGCGTGGTGCGGCGGCGGGCGATTTGAGCGAGAAATTAGCCCAAAACGAAGAGTTGCAAAAGCCAGAAATGACGCCAGCACCCACGGCGGAGGCGAAAAGCGGGTCGCAAACGGCTAGCGAGTTTGTCCCAAAACCGTGCGGCGAGTTTCGCAGCGTTGTTGGCGGTGGCGACTTAGCCTCGGCGGTGGCAGGCGACTTGGCGTTTAACGGCGTGGGCGCGGCGAGTTTGCCCGCTTGTGGTGAGTCTTGCGTGGGCGGTTATGCGTTTAACGGCAAGGCTTTCGAGCTTGGGTTGTCATTGCGCGCAGAGGGCGAAGAGCCGCAAGAGTTAAAAGCGAATTTGGCGGCGAAGGGTTGTGAGAGCCTGGCTGGGCTTGCGAGCGTTGCGGGCGGCGAAGTCGCGGCGGTTGGGGAAAATGTCAAAACCGAATTTGAAGCAGAGTTTGGCGGCGGTGGGGACGGACGAGGCAATGCTAGCCAACGCGGGCTAATCGGCAAAAGCGGGTTTAACACGGGCGAGTCAGCGGGCGAGTCAAACGGCAGAGCTAGTGCGGTCGGCGAATTTGGCGAGTTTAAAAAACAAAGCGGGCAAGCTAGCGGCGAATTTGATCAAGACGATGGTAGCCAACGCGGGCTAATCGGCGGTGAATTTGGTAAAAGCGCGGCGATTGGCGAAGTCGCGGCGGTCGGCAAAAACAACAACAGCAAATTTACTCAAAGCGATCAAAGTAGCGAATTTGTTAAAACTGAATTTGGTGGCAGTTTTAGCGGTGGTGGTGGCTCAAACGGCGGTAAATTTGGCGTAAGTGACTCAGGCGGCGGTAAAGTAGCGGTGGCGGTCGGGGAAAATGTTAAAACCGAATTTGACAAAGCTGGATTTGACGGAGAGTTTGGCGGTCAAGTCGGCAAAAATGCGTTTGGCGCAAGTGGTTTAAGTGTGTTGTCACACGGCGTGGCTCAAAACGAAGGTGGCGAGGCTCAAAGCGAGTTTTCACGCGGCGAGGAGACGAGTTTGTCGCACGAAACTCAGCCCGCTCAAAAGTTGCAAAAACCAAATTTGAATTTCGCAACAAGCCAAAACGAGAGTCAAAACGAGACGCCAAAAAGCCACGCAGCGAGTGTCTGCAAAATGCAAAGCAAAACGCCGACAATCCTAGTTTTGCACGGCTGGGGCGCGAGTCGCGGGTTGATGAAGATGGCGTTTAAGGGGCGGCTGGACGGCTTCAAGCAGATCTATGTGGATCTAGCTGGTTTTGGAAAAAGCACCGCGCCGTTTGCTCTAAAAACGCAAGACTACGCAAACATTTTGCAAATCTTTCTCAACGAGATCGGCGTGAATGTGGATTGTGTCATCGGGCACAGCTTTGGCGGAAAGGTCGGCGTTTTGCTAAATCCTCCTTCGCTTGTGCTTTTAAGCTCAGCGGGCATTTTGGTTAAAAAATCATTAAAAGTTCGTTTAAAAATCTCGCTTTTCAAGGGTTTAAAAGTCTTCGGACTTGGCAAATTTTACAAAAAATTCGCCTCAAAAGACGCCTCGAATTTAAATCAGATTATGTATGAGACTTTTAAGAATGTTGTGGATGAGGATTTTAGTGAGAAGTTTGCAAATTTTGAGAACAAAGCGTTAATCTTCTGGGGAAAAGGCGACTTACAAACGCCGTTGTCAAGCGGAGAGAAAATTCACTTTTTGATCAAAAATTCGCAGTTTTACCCGCTTGACGGAGACCACTTTTTCTTTTTGACACATACTGAATTCATCGGCGATAAAATTGTCGAATTTCTCACTTGTGAAACTGAGTGTGAAAACTCGCAAATCTCATATAACACGCTTGGAGAGGCAAAATGAATCTAGTTTTAACTTACGCTTTCACGCTGTGTTTCACGCTTTGTTTGCTTTACTACACGGCAAGTGCGTTTCAGTGGTTTTCTTACAGGCTTAACCGCGTTTTGTTTCACTTTGCAAAACCGCGTTGGCATTTGTATTTTTTCGTCATCCCGCTTGCGGCGTTTGTCGTGGCGGCAGTGTTTCAAAGTGCGTTTGGCGTGGGCGCGGTTGCTGTTTTTTACGCAGGTTTGGTGCTGTTTTGGAGCAGAGGGCTTGACAAAAAACTTGTTTTTACCGCAAGAGTGAAGCGGATCTTTGCTTTTGTTTTGATTTTGTTTAGTTTTTGTTGGTTTTTGCAATTTCCTGCGTGGGTAACTCCGATTTTTAGCATCGCTTTTGCGCTGATTTTCTCAAACGCAAGCGAGGCGCTACTTGCAAAATATTATCAACAAAAAGCGTTAAAACAGCTCAAAGAAAACAGGGATTTAAAAATCATTCTCATCACCGCGAGCTTTGGCAAAACGAGCATCAAAAACTTCATTTTCGAGCTTTTAAAGCAAGATTTTGTCTGCTACAAAACGCCGCGGAGCGTGAATACGCTTGGCGGGATCGTGCGTGACATCAACGAAAATCTCCCGCCAAACTGCCAGATCTACATCGCCGAAGCGGGCGCGCGACAAACAGGCGACATCAAGGAGATCACGCAGTTTTTGCAGCCGCAAGTGGTTGTGGTCGGGCAGATTGGCAAGGCGCACATCGAGTATTTCAAAACGCTTGAAAACATCCGCAACACCAAGCTTGAAGCCCTACAAAGTCGCCGTTTGGAGGCGGTTTTCTTGCACTCTTCGGCGCTTGGTTTGACGAGCGGCGGCGAGGCAGGTCGTAACGAGGCGAGTCGCGGCGAGGCTTTGGCGCAGCTTGCAAAGAGATTAGAAGGCTCAAAAGAGTCAAATTTCGCCACGCTTTTTGCCGCCGCTTGGCAAGAGAATTTGTCAAAATCAAATTTGAATTTAGCACAAAGCCAAAACCAGCCGCAAACGGCAAGTGTGGTGGTTTATGACGATCAAATCAGCGCCGTAAAGTCGAGTTTGGACGGGCTTGAATTTGAGGTTGAGTTTAGCCGCGGCGAACAAAAGACGCGTTTTTGCGCTTCGCTTTTAGGCGCGTTTAACGCCCAAAACATCGGCGTTTCGCTCTTGGTTGCGCGCCGTTTTGGCGTGAGTTTGGGTGCGCTTGAAAACGCGGTCAAGAGGCTTGCGGGCGTGCCAAACAGGCTTGCGCTGATGCGCGCTGGTGGTAAGGTGATTATTGACGATAGCTTTAACGGCAATTTTGACGGGATGAGAGAGTCTTACGCGCTTGCGAGCCAGTGGGTGGGCAGAAAAGTGCTTCTCACGCCAGGTCTCGTGGAGGCGGAGCGGGCGCAAAATGAGGAGTTGGCGAGGCTGATGAACGAGGTTTTTGACATAGTCGTCATCACCAGCGAGCTAAACTACGCCGTCATCTCGCCGTTTGTCACAAAGCCCCAGCTTGTCACGCTTTTTGAGAAACACAAAATGCAAGAGTGGTTGCTTGAAAACACGCGCGGTGGGGATTTGATTTTATTTAGTAATGACGCGCCAAGCTTCATTTAAGTCGTGGTTTGTCAAACCCGAATTTAGTTTGCTTCAAATTTGGTTTTGACAATTTTTCTAACCGCTTTTGTCGCAGCTTTGGCGGAGTGTGGTTGTGTGAGCAAAAAGCGTTTCACAGCGTGTTATATGCGTTTTGAGCTGTGTTTCACACGCGTTTAAAGCGCGTAAAACTCACAAAAACTTAAACCCAAATTTAAAAATCCGCAAAATCCAAAAACCAAACCCAAATCCTGCAAAACCAAACCCTAAAACCGCGCGGGAAAATTTGGTTTTGACATTTTCAAACACCGCCAATGACGGCAAATCGTCAAACTCAAAACCTGCTAAGTCAATGTCAAAATCAAATTTGATTTTGACGATTTGAATTTTGCGTCAAACGCCGAAGCAAAGGCGAGGTTAAAGCGAGGTCAAAGCGTGGCAAAAAGAGAGTCAAGGCGCGAATTTCCTACCGCACTCGTCTTAACCTTTGGAGTTTGCGAAGTTTTAAGGCGCGCACAAAGGACATTTTACGCACAAAATACACGCAGGCGACAAGCGCAATCGCCCCGCCAACAAAGCCCACAAAACTCACGCCCAAATCCTCGCTCACTATGCCGCCAACAAGCGCACCGCCGCCTATGCCGACATTGTAAATGCCTGAATACATCGACATAGCCACTGCACTAGCGTTTGGGGCTAAATTTATCGTTTGAGACTGAAAAACGACATTAAAACAAGCTATCGCAAAGCCCCAAAAGATAATCACCGCCACAACAAAAGGCAGGTAAAATGCACTGAAATAGAGCATTAAAAGGCTTAAAGCCACGCCAAAAAGGCTTAAATTCACAAAAACAAGATGATGAGTGTCATAATAGCGCGAAAAAACAACGCTTGCGACTATGCCGCTGCACCCAAACAGCACTAAAATAGTCGTTATCGCGCTCTCACTCACGCCATTTTGCGCTAAAAACGGCTCTATATAGCTATAAGCGGTGAATTGCCCCGTGATAAAAAGGGCGGTGAGAAGGTAGATTTTACGCAGGCTTTTGTTAGACAAAAGTGTCGGCAGACTCTTAAAACGCACGCTTTGAGTGCTAGGCATCGCAGGAAACACTCGCCAAAAGAGCAGTGCGATGAGAGCTGCAAGCGCGCCTATGCACGCAAAGGTGCTTCGCCAGTCCAAATAAAGCCCTATCACGCGCCCTAAGGGAAGTCCAGCGATGAGAGCGAGCGAGCTGCCCGTAACCACAATGCTTAAAGCCGCCGACTGCTTGCCACGCGGTGCGGCGCGCACAGCCATAGGCGAGACGATAGACCAAAAAAGTGCGTGCGAAAAAGCCACGCCGATACGAGACGCCATAAGCGTGTAAAAGCTCACGGCAAAGGCGGAGGCTATGTGGCTGAGCGTGAAAAGCGCAAAGACGCCGAGCATTAAGCGTTTAAGCTCTGTTTGGCTGAAAAACAGCATAAGCGGCAGGCTTGCAAGTGCCACAACCCAAGCGTATATGGTGATGAGCAGCCCTGCGCCCGCTTCGCTAAGCCCAAAGTCGCTTGCTATCGCGCTTAAAAGCCCGATGGGGATAAATTCGCTTGTGTTAAAGACAAAAGTGCCGCACGCTAGCGTGATGACGGGCAGCCACGAAGTGAGGCGGGCGGCGAGGCGTTTTTTAGAATTTAGTCGCATTAGCTTCCTTGCGTTTTAAAAAATCGGCGTAGTTTAGCACTTTTTGCTGTGAGAAATTTAAGTTTAGGTAAATTTGAGAATTTTTTTTGTATAATTCCGTTTGGTTTTGATAAGACAAATCAAAATCATATTTTACCATCAAGGAGAGAAGATGTTGTCACAAGAAATCGCCAAACGACTAAGCGAGCAGGTTGTAAAGGAGATGCTGACTGCAAACCTTTATTTAAGTATGAGTTCGTGGTGCTTTACGCACCGCTTTGACGGTGCGGGAGCGTTTTTGTTTGAGCACGCAAACCAAGAGAGCGAACACGCAAGAAAGCTCATTACCTACCTAAACGAAACTGACTCGGCGCTTATTTTAAGCGAAATTCCAAAGCCAGAAAGCGAGTTTAGCTCTTTGCTTGAAGTGTTTGAAAAAGTCTATGAGCACGAGCTTTTCGTTACAAAGTCGATTAACGAATTGGTCGAATTTACGCTCGCGCAAAAAGACTACTCTTCGTTTAACTTTTTGCAATGGTATGTCGCTGAGCAGCACGAAGAAGAGGCGTTGTTTAGAGGGATTGTGGATAAGATTAAGCTTTGCGGCGAGAGCGGAAGCGGGTTGTATCTAGCCGATCAATACCTCAAAACACTAAGTGGAAAGTAGAAAATTTTAGTAAAAAACGCAAGCCAAAAACGCGGTTTTTTTTAAAACTAGCGGTTGGCTTGATGATAATTTTTATTAAAATCAACCAAAATCTAGCAAGTGGCATTTGCCATTTTGCTAGATTTTGTCGTTAAATTTAAGGTTTTTTGGCGACAAACATCGTTGAGACGCCAAAACTAAACGCCTTGCAAACCTCCACCTCAAACCCAGCCTCTTCAAGCGCAGCACAAAACTCTTGCGAGTCGAGGAAATTGTCGATGCTTTGCGGGAGGTATTCGTAAGCTTTGCGGTTGCGACTGATGAGTCCGCCGACTCGCGGGAGGATTTTGGCGAGGTAAAAGTCGCGTAAAGCCCCGACAAAACCGCGTTTTTGCCTGCGCGTGAATTCAAGCACAACCAGTCGTCCGCCGCTTTTTAAGACGCGGAAAAACTCCGCCAGCGCCTCTTTGAGCGCGACTACATTGCGGATGCCATAAGTTATGCTAAGCGCGTCAAACTCGCCGTCTTTTGCAAAAGTGTTGTCCGCGTAAGCACACACGAGTTTCACGCCACCAGCGTTAAAGATGCACTCGCCAACGCCTTTTTCTGCCGCGTTTTGATCGGAATTTTGAGCGTTTTGAGCCGCATTTTGAGCCGCTAGCGTTTCAAATTTGGTTTTTGCAACAAGCAACATCTGCAAACTCGGGTCGATGCCTGTGACTTGGCACTCTTTCACGCCACGCTCCGCCGCCTCGTTTAGCCAAACGCTGATCATATCCCCCGTTCCGCACGCAACATCCGCCACACAAAGTGAGCTTTTCGCCGAGCCGCCGCCCAAGAGCAACGCGTCTAAAACTGCCTTTGCCGCTGCCTTTCGCCACGAGTTATCCACCCCAAAACTCAACACGCGATTAGCCCTATCGTAAGTCGGAGCGATCTGGTTAAACATCTGCACGATCTGCCCTTGTCGGCTCGCCTCGCCGCTTCTTACCGCTTCGTTCTCTGCCGCTTCGTTCTCTGCCGCTTCGCCAACCCTCGCCGACTTGCTTTCAAGCTCGCCGTTTGCGTCAAATTTCGCGCCTTTTGCGGCGTCAAATTCCTTACTCATCTTCTTTGCTTTTTACAGACTTGACAAAAACAAAGCTCGCGTTTTTGCCGCTAAGCGTTAGCGTTTCGCCCGTCAAATCCGCCTCAAAACGCCCGTCAAAGCCCGCTAAAAACGCGTCCTCGCTCGCCATCGCCTGTGGGTCGCCCGCCATTTTGGTCGTGTATTCAACGCGGATTACAACTGCGTTTGTTTCATATGAAATTTTCCCGCCGTAAAGGTTGATCCCTGCGTTGCCGTTAATCTCGCTGCCGTTGATTTCTAGCGTTTGAGCGGCGTCTTTTAGCCTGTAAAATCCGTCCAAATTCGCCATTTCCTGCTCCGTTTTCACCGCCTCGCTTTGGTTTTTGTTTGTCAAATTCGAATTTGACTCACCGCTACAACCCAAAAACGCCCCGCCAACAACTGCCGCTAGCGCAAAACTTGCCAAAAATCTCTTCATTTTCATCCTTTCAAAAAAACTAATTGTATCATCTAAACTTTAAGCAAATGCCCCATCTGCTCTTTTTTGATTTTTAAATATTCCTCGTTAAAGCGGTTTTGCCCCACTTGCAGCGGCGTGCGAGAGACGACATTTGGCACTGAGGAGATCTTTTGCGGGTTGTTCGTAAGAAGGTTGATCGCCGTGACTTGAAAATGCTGCAAAATCTCCACCGCAGCGTCATATTTTCGCAAGTCCGCCTCAAAGCCAAGTGCGTGGTTTGCTTCGATCGTGTCAAGCCCCGCGTCTTGCAACGCGTAGGCGTTGATCTTGTTGAAAAGCCCGATCCCGCGCCCCTCTTGACGCAGGTAAATGACCATTCCGCTGTGCTGAAAAATGTAGTTAAGGGCGGCGGCAAGTTGCGCTCCGCAGTCGCATTTTAGCGAGCCAAGCGCGTCTCCTGTGAGGCACTCGGAGTGGATTCGCACATTCACTGCTTCGCTCGATCGCGGCGGCGTTTGCGCGCTTTTTTGCAGCGAGGCGAGCGAGTTTTTTTCGAGTTGTTCGCCTTTGAAGATCACTAAATGTTCAAGCCCGTTTTCCTTAAACGACTGGACTTTAAATTCGCCAAATTTTGTTGGCAGAGTTGCAATTTGTGAAATTTCCATAACAATCCTTATTTTGTCTTTTTTGTCATTATGCAAAAATTTAGCTTAATTTTTATAAAATCACGAGATTTTATCTAATTTTTAAAGGATTTGCAGTGGCAAGTAAGAGAATTATGGTCATTCAAGGACCAAATATCAACATTTTAGGCAAACGCGACCCAGCACATTACGGCACTTTGAGTATGGATAAAATTCACGCACAGATGAAGTCACTTGCCGAGCAAGCAGGACACGAAATCGAGTTTTTTCAAAGCAATTACGAAGGCGAGATTGTTGATAAAATCCAAGAGTGTATGGGCGAATTTGACGGGATCATCATCAACCCAGCCGCTTACGCACACACTTCAATCGCCATTTTAGACGCACTCGCAGCGACTAGAATTCCAGTCATCGAAGTGCATTTAAGCAACATTTTTGCGCGCGAAGAGTTTAGAAAAACTAGCCTAACGGCGATGGCGAGCGCAGGGCAGATCAGCGGTTTTGGACCGATGAGCTACTATCTTGCGACCATCGGGCTTTTGCAAATTTTTGACCAACTTGAACTTTTAGAGCAACAAAGAGTAGCGCAAGCTCAAAAGGCAAATTAGTCATTTAAGTATGCTTTTTTTAAGTAGGAAAAAGCATACTTATAAGTAGGTTTTTTAAGTATATTTTAAAGGCGGTTTGTGTCAAATTCGAATTTGAATTACCTCGTAAAAGGTGAGAATGCGCTTTTTTATGAAAGCGGTTACGGCTGTGACAACGGCGTTTTCTTGTTGTTAAGAGGCGAAAAGTTTTTCATCACAGACGGGCGGTATTTTCACGAAGCAAAGCAGTTTGTAAAAAGCGACATTTGCGTTTTGCAAAGCAGCGCGCTTTTACAAGAGGCGAGCGGGTTGATCAACAAATTTGCTCCAAATGCGATCTGTATCGACTCGTGCGAGTTTAGCGTAGCCGAGTTTGAGAGTTTTGCGAAAAATTTAGTTGTCAAAACCGAATTTGAACCAAATTTGAGCCAGAAAAAACGAGTCGTCAAAACAAGCGAGGAGATCGTGCTTTTAAAAGAGGCGGCAAGACGCGGAAAGGCTGCGTTTGCGAGGCTTAGCGAGGAGCTTGACGAGGGTTTGAGCGAGGTTGAGATCAACTTCTTAGCAAAGGAGATTTTGCAAAACCGCGGCGAGTTAAAACTAAGTTTCGAGCCGATCACCGCGATCAACCACAACGCCGCAAAAGCCCACGCCCTGCCGACAAAAGAGGCGTTAAAAGAGGGCGACTTGCTGCTGGTGGATGCGGGCGTGAAATTTGGCGGCTACTGCTCGGACTTGACGCGGACGGCGGAGTTTAAAAAGGGCTTTTCGTTTAGCAAAGAGCAGTGTTTTGCAAACGCCAAACAAAACGAAATTTATAACATAGTCAAAGAGGCGCAAGAAGCTGCCATCAAAGCCGTTAAGCCCGGCGTGAGCGCAAAAAGCATTGACGCAGCGGCGCGCGAGGTGATCACAAAGGCTGGTTTTGGCGAGTATTTTTTGCACTCAACAGGACACGGAGTTGGGCTTGACATCCACGAATTTCCTTTCATCAACTCGAAAAACGAGACGATTTTGCAAGAGGGGATGGTTTTTAGCGTAGAACCTGGCATCTACTTAGCGGGCGAATTCGGCGTCAGAGTCGAGGATGTTGTCGTAGTGGGTGCGCAGGGTTGTGAAATTTTGTAGTCAAATTCGAATTTGACAAATTTATGAAAGTTTTGTCATAATGAAAGCCGATGGTTGTAAAAAGCTGTTACGCACGCGGCATTTTCCACTCAGCCGCCACGCCCCGCGGCGTTTTAAAAACTGGGTCGTTGTCGGGTTTGGCGGGAATGTCGGCGAGGTGGCGAGGCGTTTTGAGCGGGTTTTTTGGCGTTTTGAGCGCGACAGAAGGTTTTTTGTGGCGCAAAGCTCGCCGTTGTTGCTTAACGCGGCGTTTGGCTACACGCAGCAGGCGGACTTTTTAAACGCGGTTGTGTTGCTAAAAACCTCGCTAAATGCGGCGGATGTGCTGAAAATTACACAAAATTTAGAAAAAAGGTTTGGGAGAATTCGTAGCTTTAAAAACGCGCCGCGCACGCTTGACTTGGATTTGCTGTTTTTTAGCCGCAAAACTTTGCAAAGCGAGCGACTTTGGCTGCCGCATCCTCACGCCAAACGGCGGTGGAGTGTGATGTTGTTGCTTGGGTTGATGCAAGCAAGCGGGCAAAATTTGCGTAAAAGCAGGGGTTTTGAAAACTAATTTAAAGAGGGTTGTATGAGCATTTTTAAATTTACTGGCAGCAGTATCACAGAGGCGTTAAAAAAGGCGATTACAAAATTTGGCGACGAGGCGATTTTCGTTAAGAGTGACTTCAAAGAGGACGAGGGCATTTACGAAGTGAGCGTTGAGGCGAGTGACGAGTTGGTAAAAGCCGCGCTGAAAAAGGAGATGCAGGAGCAAGAGAAGGTCAAAGACGGGCTTCAAAACAAGCTCAACATCTTAGAGCAACTCTCGGTGGTGCAGCGGTTTGAAGGGCTTTTTAACCGCTTGGCTGCGCTCGGGGTGAATTACTTTGACATCGAAGAGTTAAAGTCGCAGATCTTGGCAAATCCTGAGATCACCGAGACGGAAATTTTGCTGTTGCTAGACGATGTTTTCAAAACCGCGCCGCTGGATTTAAGCACGCGGCGGTTGATGTTTGTTGGTGCAAGCGGCGTTGGCAAGACGAGTTCGTGTTTTAAGCTAGCGTTGGTGCTGAGTTTGCAGGCGAAGATGCGTGTGGCGATCATCTCGCTTGACTTTCAAAAAATCGGCGCGGACTTGCAGATCAAAGAGCTTGGAAACATCGGCAAAATCCCGACTTTTTCGTGTTATGACAGAGAGGATTTCATCGCCAAATTAAACGAGTTAAGCAACTTTGACGCAGTGCTCATCGACACCGCAGGTGCTGGACCAAAAGACCTTGACGAGGTGGCAAAACTTAGGCAGATCACCGAAGGCGTGCCGATGAATGTTGTGCTTGTGCTGAGTGCGGTGAGCGGCTTTGAGGATATGTGCGCGACAAGCGAGGTTTTTTCGCAGTTTTCGCCACAAAGCATCTTTTTCACTAAATTTGACGAAGGGGCGCGGTTTGGCAAGGTGTATTCGCTGTTAAAACGGGCGCAGCTGCCAGTGAGTTTTTGCTCAGTTGGCAAAAGCGAATTTGACGCACTTGTCGAGGCAACTCCTGAGTTTTTAAAACGCGTTGTGTTTAACAAATGAGACGCATTTTCTTAACCAAACGGCTTTTGGCGGCTACTCTCTCTCTCTCTCTCTTGCGGCGGGCGAGCGACGAGGGTTTAAAAATCTACTAAAAACGGGCGCAAAAAGGGCTAATTTTCACACCCTTTGCCGCCAAACTTTTTGTCAAACTTTTCACACAATTTTTCACAAACTAGTCAGCAACAAACCAACCGACAACAAACTAGCTTGCAATCAGCCTGTTTTCAACACACCTGCTTGCAACGAGGTTAGCGTTTTGCTAGCTCGAAAATCCGCTCAACGCCTCACGCGCAAATTCCTCAAAACTTGCAAACGCCAGCATTTTGTCAATCAAATTCGGTTTTTGCAACTTTTTGCGCCGTCAAGCGTTTGCAAAACTTTTTACGAATTTGTCAAAACCAAATTTGACTTCACCGCTGCCGCAAAAGGCAAAGTCAAATTCGGTTTTGACAAAATTTAAGGAGAGGTTATGAGGATTAAAGAGACAAACGATGGCGTTAAGTGTAGCGCCCAGACTTGCCAGCAGTTACTAAATAATGAATTATTCCAAAAGAGATATATCAAGCCAAATGTGTCTTGGTATTATTCTTATTTAACTGGAAAAAGGGGATTTGCTCGAATTTTTAAAGCACCATACGCTGCGATTATGAAAAAGTTTTTTTTGAAAAAACGCTTTGAAAAGCGAGTCAAACAAGGCAAGATCGACATTCCGTATTTGGAGCTAGTTTTAACCACAAAATGCACTTTAAAGTGTCAGTCTTGCAACAACTTAATGCAATATTTCTCCGCGTCAAACCAATACACCTGTTCGTTGCAAGGGCTCATCAACTCTTTGGAGGCTTTGTTGTCAAAAATAGACAGCATCGCCCGAGTTAGGATCATCGGTGGCGAGCCGCTGATGTTTAAAGAGTTGCCAGAATTGGTAAAATACCTAGACAGCCAAAGAAAGATTTTGAGTTTTAGTTTAGTTACAAATGCGACCATAGACTTTAAAGACGAGTTGATCGCGGTGCTGAAAAAGTCGAAAAAAGCAAGGAAGATCACGATCTCAGACTACTCAAAATCCCCGAATTTGAAGATCCCGCTAAAACAAGAAAGCATCATCAGCAAGCTAAAACTTTATAAAATTCCATTTACTATGGATTCTAGTGGAGAAAATGCCGCGTGGAGCGACCCAGAGCGGATTTACAAGCGTAACCGAAGCAAAGAAGAGATCGTGCAAAACTTTCTAGCCTGTCAAATTCCTTGTGTGAGTTTGATGACCTCAGAGGGGTTGGAGGACGGCTCGCTCGCGCCAAACGGGGCGGTTTTTGTGTGTCCGATTTCTAGTTCTTTGTCGCGGCTGAAAGGTTTGGCGGAGTTTGAAGGGGATTTTGTGAATTTGCAGGGCGACAAGGCGAGAATTTTGGAGTTTTATGCGCAGGATTTTTACAAAGCGTGTGATTATTGTAGAGACTTTACTCAGCCAGCGAAGAAGATCCCAGTGGCGATCCAAACCGCGAAGGTTTTAACACTAGAAAAAGAGTAGGCAAAGCGGCAAGAATTTGCTTTTTACGCCTTTAAAAAGCGAAATTGGTTGCGTGAATTTATCAAAACCAAATTTGACTTCACCGCCGCCGCAAAAGGCAAGGTCAAATTCGGTTTTGACAAAATTTAAGGAGAGGTTATGAAAGTTAAAGACACGAATTTAAACTCGTTTTTATCCACCGACAGCGTTGAGTTTATCATCCCGACTTACCAGTGAAACTACGCGTGGCAGCGCGAGCAGTGCCAGCAGCTGCTGGATGATTTGAGGCGGATCGCGCAAAACGACAAGGAGCATTTCCTAGGGACGATCACCTACATCACCCACCAAGGCGAGGGCGGCGTGCGTGAATTTGTCGTCATTGACGGGCAGCAGCGGCTAACGAGTGTGATGTTGTTGTTAAAGGCGTTGCAGCAAAACGCCTCAAAATCGCGCACCGACTTGCATCAGCGACTAAACCGCTTTTTGTTTAACTTTGAAGACGAGGGTAGGCTGCGTTTAAAGCCGATCAAAAAAGACCGCGAGGCGTTTGAGCTTGTGATGAAAGGGCAGAGTGCGAGCGTGGATGGCGAGTCGCGCGTGGCGGACAACTACAAGTTTTTTAGAAGTGAGACAAAGGCGTTAGAAAACGAGCAGATCGCCGCCATTTTAAACGCATTTTCGCGGTTGCAGCTTGCTGAGGTTGTGCTGGATCAAAAGGCAGGAGATGACCCGCAGATGGTTTTTGAGAGGATCAACGCAACGGGGCTTCACCTCACGGGGCTTGATCTTATTCGCAATTTTTTGATGATGGAGCTAGCGCCAAGCGAGCAAGAGAGGATTTTCAACGAGTTTTGGCGGCGGCTTGAAGACCTTTTCATTGACGACAAAGACAGCGAAAAGGCGATCGGCGGCGAGTTTTTGCCAGCATACCTGCGAGTGTATTACCACGCCAAAGTCAAGGACGACGACAAGGCGGTTTATAACCTCTTTAAGCAGCTTCGCAAGGAGTGGTTTGAGGACGCCAGCGAGTGGATTTTGCGGGATATGCTTAAATTTGCGCGAATTTACAAGGTTTTAAAAGACAGACATTTTGCGTGGGAGTTTGAGCTTGCAGCGAGCCAAAAGGCGGCACTTCGCGACAAGCTCGATAACTTTAACGAGATCAAATTTGGCGTGGCGTTGCCGCTGTTGATGCGTCTTACGGACGACTTGCAAAACGGCAAACTAGACGCTTTGGAGTTTGACAAAATTCTCAACTTGCTTTTAAGTTACTTTGTCCGCCGCAGTGTTTGCGGGATGAACACTAACGGTATGACTTCGGCGATCTACCCGCTTTACAGCAGGCTGGGCGATGAGGTGAGTGCGCAAGGCGTGGCGAAATATCTCGGCACGAGAAGCAGCGCTGATGGCTTTCCAGACGACGCGGTCGTGCAACGAGACTTTTTGCAAAAGCCGTTTTTGAAGATCGCCCCTTTTGTGTTACGCCAAATCGAGCGGCAAAGCGGCACGGACTTGGGCGCGCTGAGTGGGCGAAAACTGGACTACTTCTACCCAAAAGTCGCGGGAAATTTGTGGCGTGAGGGGCGCGGCGAGAGCGAAATTCAAGAGATCGAGCGTTATGTCGAGACGATCGGCAACCTCTCGTTGCTTGAAGAGGGGCTAAATTCAACCAAAGCAAACAAGTCGTTTAAAGAAAAAGTGGCGGTGTATGACGAGCGGGCGGAGTTTTGGACGAACCGCTTTTTTACGCAGTGCGACAAGTGGGGCGCGAAGGAGATCAGGCGGCGAGCGAGTGAGCTTTTTGAGCGGTTTAAGGAGGTTGAAATTTTCCGTGACCTTGACGCGGAGTTTAGGCAACGGCGCGTGGCTTTAACGCTGAATGAGTGTTGGACTTTTGTCAAGCCTGCGTTTGTGAGGATGCCAGACGGTGAGCAAAAACGCGCGTCAAGCTACACGGAGGTTGTGAAGGAGGTTTTCAAATGGGTAATGCAAGCTTATCCGCAGGAGTTTAAACGCGCGATAAACTCGGGCTTTGGCTTCATCTACTTTGACAAAGTCGAGCCAAAAGGCGGAAGTGTCATAATCGAATTTGACGAGTTTGTTTTTCAATATACCAAGTCAGCTGAGGGCTTACGCAGTTGTTTAAAAAGGTTTGTTGAAAAGTGCGAGCTTAGCGCAGAGGACTTTGAGATCACACACTACTAGCCCGCGTGCAATTGCTGACTTTTGCAAATTTAGAGGTTGGTAGTTTTAAAATTTTGTGGTAAAATGGTGGCTTAAAGGGGCGAGGATGAAAAAAGTTTTATGCTGTTTTTTTGGTTTGTTGGCTTTAAGTTTGGTTGGTTGCAATGCACAAATTGACAGTGCGCAGAAGTCAAAATGCGAGGCAAATGACGCAAAAAGTTGTTATGAAATAGGGATGGCGATTTTGTCTCAAAGTCAGTTAAGGCGCGAGGATGGTGGAAAGATGTTTGACGCCAACGCTCTTAAACTTAGCGGACAATACCTCCTAAAAGCTTGTAATTTAAACTATGGCGAAGGTTGTTTCTTTTACGGTATGACGATTGTGGTTAGTGGTTTAAATAAGCTGGATGCAACGGAGCTTGACAATGAAAAGCTTATACAGACAAAGTTGAAGAAAGCCTTTCAAGACGCAGTTAAATACAACCAAAAGGCGTGTGATTTAGGCTCTGTGGCTGGCTGTGACGATTTGGCGAGGGCGTATTTAAGCGGCGAGGGCGTGAAAAAAGACAGAAAAAAGGCTTTTGTTTTGTCTCAAAAATCTTGCAATTTGGCACAATCTAACAAAGAAGATGTGGATATATTTGACGCAGGGACGGCACGGGCGGGGGCGAGTTGCAGCAGAGTTGGGCGAATGTATTACAAAGGAGACGCAGGCGTGAAGCAAAACAAGCAACTTGCGTTGAGGTATTTTTACAAAGCGTGCGAAGTTAATGGTATGGAATGCGGGATGCTTGTGGGTGGATTTGTTGAGCAAAAAGACTACAAATTCGCTTTTGACATTGCTAAAAAAGGCTGTGATTTGGGCAATGATTTAAGTTGCAATCACTTAGGGATATTATACGCACAAGGACAAGGCATAAAGCAAAATTCGCAAAAATCGTTTTCGACATTTTACAAGCTTTGCAACCAAAACAAAACTTCTTACACGATTGGAGTGAAGCAAATGGGTTGTTACAATCTTGCTTTATGCTATGCAAGCGGCAGAGGCGTTGAAAAAAGCTACAAAAAGGCGTTTGACATTTTTAAAACACTGTGCGATGAAGAAGACGAAATGGGCGGTGTGTGCGAGATGGTAGGCGAGTTTTATTTGGACGCAAAGGGTGTAAGGCAGGACTACGGCAAGGCGTTGGAGTATTTTGGCAAGGCGTGCGATCTGGGTGAGCAAAATGGCTGTGATAACCACAAAATGTTAAAGCAAAAGCACTTTGCAAACGGATTGTAGGCAAATTAATTTGCGATTTGCATATGTTACATCGAGCCGCATTTGGCTAAATTTTGACATTTGCGGCTAGAAATTTTGTCAGTTGGTTGTGCATTTTCTTTAAAAAAGTTATGAACGACAACTTTGCCTGTAAAATCCTGCCCTAAACGCTTCACAAGATTGTCAAGAATGCTTTTTGTGTGCTCTTTGTAATCGTCAATTTCTGCGATGACTGCGCCGCTACTGACCTGCACGAATTCTCCGTCTTCTTTGCAAGAGATTGAGATTCCTACGCCTTTTGTTGTGAGTATTTTTGTTTCAACGACTTGTGTTGGGATGTTTATGACTGAGGAAACTACGGTAGCTGGGATATAAACTCCTTGGCTGTAAATGGGCGGCGTGTAGGTGTTGATCGTTTTTGAGCGAAAAGTAGTGTGACTTTGTGTGTATTGCGTGGAAAACACCTGCTGCGAAAATGTGACCAAACAAGGCGGGTTTTTGCGGTTGGAGTTAAATTCTGCTACTTGATAACCGTTTGCAATCAACGCATCGCCTAGTAGGATTTTTAGCTTTTTGTCGGCAATGGTGGCGTTTTTTTCTAGCCCGAACATCAGCGTTTGGGTTTTGTTAAGGGTGAGGTTTGGGGCGACTTCTGTTTTGTAATACGCCCGCACGCAGCCGCTAAAACCGACACACACGCAACCAAGCAAGCACGCAAACCAAAATTTCATCCTAACTCCTTTTGTTTGCATTTTACTAAAAAATGCTTAATCTGGCATTTGAAATTTGCCTTGCTGGTTTTGCGGTGACAGCGGAAGTGGGTTTCACGCCGTGTTATGTGAGTTTGAAGCTGTGTTTCACAAAAAACTTTGCCGCTAAACGCCCAAACGCCACCAACTGCAAACCAAATTCGGTTTTGACATTTTAGCAAGACTTTCAACGCTTAGTTTTGCTCTTTTTTGCGGCTTGAATTGCACGGCTTTTAAATTTTGCAAGGCACTTTTGCGAGTTTGTTTGCCAAATTTAACTAAATTGGTAAAAAAGTTGCATTTTAATGGCTTAAAAAAAGTAAGTTTTAGATACAATGCGGAGAAAAATTATACGATTTTAAGGAGCGCTTTATGAGAATGTTTATGTTTTGCTTAATAATGTTTGCTTTTAGCGCTTGTAGCACACACACTCAGACTCATAGTTTGGGAACTAACGCCAAACAAGCCCTCCTATCTCAATCCCCACGCGTGCAAAACTCAGCCCAAAGCCCACGCCAAGTGTCCCCAGATGCGCCAAAAGACGCGCCCATAGCCGTGCGCGTGCAAGGCAATGCTAAATGGTGCTACGCTCCGCAGTTTTCAGCTTCTGCTCAAAATTATTCTTATCTAGCCCTTATCAGTTGCTCTCGTGGCGAAGCACTTAATGCTCGCTATGATGTCTTGTCGCGCCTAGCTTACAAAATCAACAACACTTGGGTTTGCATAACCGCGCCTACTTCTGTGTATCGTAGCGAAAGGGAAGTGGATATGCTTTATCTTAGCCCTTGCGTAGTAAATGATGAACGCCAGCAGTGGAAAATCAAAAACGGGCAGTTTTGGAGCTATGATGATAGATATAGCATCAAAGATGACGGGGATTTTCTTTATGCTGCGTGGCTAGGCGATGAGAGCTATAATGAGCATATTTTAGATAGCGCGATGAGAGAGTGGGAGGCGACTGTGGCACCTGCTGGGACGCTTACATTTGGCTTTTTTCTGTTTTGGCAGACAAAGAATTCACAAACGGCTTATTATATTTCAAACGGCAGCTCAACCACGACAAGAACGGCTATGTATTATGATTTAGAGCGCGGACATATCGCAAGCTATGATGCCTTTGTGCCGAGATTAAATTGTATGTATTCAAATTTAAATGGCGGAGATTGGGATTGGGTAGAGTGGGGCAAATGCGATGACACCACGCCTCCGCCTAAAAACCGCGCCTTTTTCAAGCCTTTTTCAATCGGCAATAAAAAGCTAGCCATTAAGGACGCAAATGGCAACTACTTGCGCGTAACGCACTATGGCACTCATTGGGGCGTGCCTTATGTGGTGAATCCGTCTTATATGCAAAAAGATGTCGCAAATGAAGCAAGCTCTGAGTTTTTAACCACTACTGAATTTCAAAATTGGCTGCGACTTATCAGCGCAAATGAGGGCGATAATCTGCCCTTTTGTCCAGCACCGGGTGGAGGTAGATGATGAAAAATTTCACTTTAAAATGCCTAAAAAATGCGCCTTTATTGCGCGCTGTGCTTTTTGCTAGCCTTGCTCTTTTAGTCCTTAATGGTTGCGCGAAACAAAGCCAAATTCCAAGCGTAAATCAAAGCGCAAACCCTTTAAATTTAGCCCCAAACAACGCCTTGCTTGATGAAGCTTACCCGCACAGTGCTTTAAGCACGGCTGATACAAATAGCACAAATTTAGGCTATGAAAATGCAAATTTATTGCACGCAAATGCTTTGGAATCTAAATTGCAAAATGCGATAAATACTATCAACACAAAAGCCGTTTCAAAGGACTTTAAAGCCTTTGTTAAAAATGCTGATGCTGTGAATTTAAATGCAAATTCTAACGGAAATTTGGGTGCAAATTCAGGCGCGAATTTAAACAAGCCTATCTTGCAACTCCCGATTGATTTTAATCTCAGTGCTTGGGTTGCAAGGCTGCTTCAAATCATAGGCACAACCAACGATGAAGCCCTAGCCACTCGCACAGGCATTTGCGGCACTTGTATGCTGCACAGCTATCAAATCATCGCTGAATTTATGCACTATCACAACAGCCCACCTTTGGGCGGAGGCTATTTTTTCGATGCTGTGCCAAACACAAACCCATTTACTAGCTTTCAAAACCGCAACCCCTTGCTTTATGACACGCTGAGTGATATTGTGGATTATTATGGCAGGACAAATCTCATCGGACACACGGAGATTTTCACAAACACTGTGGAGGTCGCCTTTGCAAGCTCTATCTCAATGCTCCCGCAATATGAATGGAATCTTATCGGCTCAGCTAGCACCACGCGAGAAATCAACGCTTTGTTAAGCAATATCTTTAATGTCGCGCAACCAGGGGCTATGTATTTTACCGTTCTTTTGCGCTATGTGCCAGAAACGCGTGACATTCGCGGACACGCTGTGGTAACGATTCGCGCTTCAACGGGCTTTATCGTGATTCCCACCAACATTCGCGGCATTTCTTTAAACAGCTTGCGCGCCTACACACAGCTAGCCACTACGCCACAAGAGTTGCAAGACCGATTCACAATGAGACTAACAGGCTCGCCGCTAAATCTTGTAGGACTTGCGTTTATAGAAGTAAGAGAGCCTTTTAACCTGCCATTTGCAAGTGCCTTGTCTTTTCAAGATTGCGGTGGCTTTGGCGAGGACAGAAGAGGTAATGCTGCTTTGCCAAGAGCAAGCACGCTTAATCAATGCAGCAGCGGTCGGTGTATAAAGTAACGCAAAGTCTAGCGCTATGCAACAACTTTGCGTTAAAACGGCTGTGATAAAGATAGGTTTTGCCAAATGCAAAATAAGGCTAGCAGAACTTGCTTTCATCCTGTTTGCAACTGCAAACCTCACAACCTGTCAAGCAGAAGTGGCTGGCGACCGCTAAGCGAACAAGCCAGCCTAAAAACTCTTACTACCAAACCAAATTCCGTCTCCGTCTGCCTACAAAACCGCTCCTCGTTGCCTTTTTGGTTTCGCCGCATCGTAAATCTACTTTGATTTTATAAACACAAAAGGGTTGAGTCTTGATTCAAATGCTGCTTTTAGCGGCTTGCACGCTTAGCAGCGTTTGAATCAGGTTTTAGTCCCTTTTTAAGTTTCGCTACGCTACAATATACATCTTTGAAGTAGTAATAACTTCATAGTTTTAGTCCCTTTTTAAGTTTCGCTACGCTACAATTGTAAAGCGCGCCGTTTTCAAAACCCTCGTGTTTTAGTCCCTTTTTAAGTTTCGCTACGCTACAATACACCCGTAGCAAACGGCGATTTTACCGAGGTTTTTTGGGAAAAAGTAGCCCAAAATACCCCCAGTGAAAAAGGCGGAAAAGGTAGTGTTAAGTGAGATTTAAGCAAAATATGCGTAGTATCTCGCAGCGAGATTTAAAAAGGGACTAAAATAATGGTTGTGGGCATGCCAGCAGGGTCAAGCCGCTTGAAAAGGCGAGCGGTCTAGTCAATCCCTAAGCCCACCCGACTTTGTCCTTTGCCAGTGGCGAAGGACTAAAACTTCTTAAAAACTTCACTTTTTCTAAAAATTCTACCATCACAAAAAAGCAATCAATTTGTCAAAACCAAATTTGGATGCGTTGTCGGCGATGTGGTCAAATTCGTTTTTGACAAAATTGTGGCTAGTTGTTGTTGCAGGGGCGGCTTTGGTTGGCGCGGCGTGACTAAGCGGCAGAATAATGGCGGTTTTAGTTCGTTGGGCTGTTTGTGTCAAAACGCAAATGCTGTAACTGCTCAAAAATGTTGAAACAAAGCGAGCCGCTTACAAACTCGCACGCAAACCAAAAGGCGTTTTAGCCTAAATGATGAGTGGCAAATTTGTCATCATCTGCGAGAAGGTATGACGCTTAAAACGCTACAAGCGAGGCGGTTGGTGTGAAAAGTGTTCGATGTCGAGTAGATTTGCGACGGCGGTTTTGAGCGCAAAGTTGGCGGTTAAGTTCGAAAAAGTCGGCTGAAAGCAAGACGGGCGAGTTCGATCGAAAGTCGGTTGCAAGATCGGCAGTCAAGTTTTGAGAAAGTTGGTTATAAATTCGGGCGCAAAACAGGCGGGTAAGGCTACGAAAGTTGGTTGCAAGATCGCAAGAAGGGCGGTTGGTTTTTGGTGTCAAGTCGCCTGAGAGCAAGGCGGGAGAGTTCGAGCAAAAGATAGGCGGGCGAGTTCGAAGCGCGAGCGGGCGTTAGGCTCGCAAGAGAGCAACCACCCTTTGAGGCAACTCGTCAAAATTTTCCTCATCCACTTCGAGCGTCACCGCCTCGCTAAACGCCTTTTTGTTGAATGTTCGTTGGCGTTTGGCAAGCTGGGTTGTGTGGGTGGTGATGAGGTTTTCGAGGGCGTCAAGCGAGTTGATCTCGCCGCGCAAAAACTCGCCGCACTCTTTTAAGCCGATGCTGCAAAGTGGTTTGCAAGCAGCGTCAAACTCGGCAAAAAGCGCGCGCGCCTCGTCAAGCAACCCTGCCTCAAACATCTGCCGTGTGCGCTGGGCGATGCGGCGGTTTAGCGCCTCTTTTTGCCACAAAATGTTGAAAATTCGCATTTTCTGGGCGACTGGTGGAGCGGAGTTTTGCCGCAGCCACACGCTTGGTGGCTGGTTTGTAAAGGCGTGAATTTCAAACCATTTTTGCAGCCTAAACGAGTCGTTTTTGCTGAATTTTTGCGCGAATTCTGGGTCGGTCTGCTCCACTTTTTCCCATAACTGATCCCTGCTAAGGGCTTGGCTAAAAGGCGCAAGCGGCGGAACTTTTGGCGCAAGTGGCGTTAAAAGCGCGTTGAGGTAAAAGCCGCTGCCGCCGGTGATGATGAGTGTTTTGCCTGCCTCTTCGCACCACGCTTTTGCTTCGCGGTAGCAGCGGATGAAGTCGGCGGCACAAAAATGCTCTTCCACGCTCGCGACATCCACGCCAAAGTGCCGCACTTGGGCTTGCTCGGCGGCGGTTGGCTTAGCCGAGGCGATGTTGATTTGGCGATAGACGCAGAGCGAATCAAGGCTTAAAATCACCCCGTTTAGTTCTTTTGCGAGGGTGATGGCGAGTTGCGTTTTTCCGCTAGCGGTTGGGGCGATGAGCGCGAATTCTTTCATTTTCTCTCTTTTGTAATATGGTTTTGATATTAATTTGATATGATTATGATATGAAAATCATATCTAAAATCAAAAGTTTGTTGCGCGGGATTTTACTACAAAGTTACTAAATTTTGCCTCACGGCTGTTGCGGTTGGTGGCTAGAAAATGTCAAAACCAAATTTGGTTTTACAGGGTTGCGGTTTGACGCGGTTTTGGGTTTGGCTGTTTTGCGGTTTTGCAACTCGCGGTTTTGGGTTTGGCAAATGGCACAAGCAGAGCGAAAACTTAGGCAAAAGCGAAGGCGTGTTTGGCGGCAAAGAGAGCGTGAAAATTTGCGGCGAGGAGGCGAAAAGTTGATTTAAGTCAAGTTGCTACAAGTCAATTTTGTTGTTAGTTTGGCAGTTAAAATCAAATTTGGTTTTGACAATTTCTGTTTTAACAAATTTCGGTTTGACTGGCTGCAAAATGTTAAAACCAAATTTGGTTTTTGCAAGTTTGTGGTTGCTTCAAAAGTTGCGTTTGGTGATATTAGTACGATATGATTTTGATATGACTAAACACAGAGTTTGCAAAGCGTCAAATTAGAATTTGGTTTGTTGATTCGCAAAAATGTTAAATTCAAATTTGATTTTTGCGGTTTTGGTTTTTTAGTGTGGTTTTTGGGTTGAAAGCTGGTTTTAAGTCGTGTTTGGTTGGTTACAAAATGTTAAAATCAAATTTGGTTTTGGTAGATTTGCGGTTGCTTCAAAGGTTGCGTCTTGGTGATATTGGCGTGATATGATTTTGATATGATAAAAAGCCGAATTTGCCAAAATGTTAAAATCAAATTTGATTTTTACAAAATCGCGGTTTTGGTCTATTGATTTGCAAAAATGTAAAAATCAAATTTGGTTTTGGCAAATTCGAGGTTGTTGCCAAAAACTGCGAAACCAACCTAAACCAAAAATTAACACCTAGCAAGCCAACAAAAAAACAAGCCGAAAAAAACGAAACACCTAGCAAACTGCTGTTACTCGCTGGTGATGTTGATGTTTTTCAAAAAAAAGTCGCCGTATTTGCTGTTTTGGTCGATGTAATGGCAAGTTTTGAGCAAGCCGTAGTCGTTTTGCAAGCAAAAATGCAGCAGTTCAAGCACGCTTGCGGCGTCTCGTGGGTCGATGTGCGGCGGGCATTCTTTGGCGTTGGTGTAGTGCTTGTAGAGTTTGGCGATCAGCTCGGCGTTTGTCGTCTCCACGATCAGCGTCTCCAACGGGGCTTTGAAGAACATTTTTTGCTCTTTGGCGTTAATCGAGGTGTAAAAGATGTCGAGCCCGTAAATTTTTTGGTTGTAGGAGTCGAAAAAGTAGAGTGACTTTGAGAAGTTGTCCTTAAAAGTGTCGATCATCAGCTCCAAAATTTGCAGTTTTTGCTCTTTTGTGTAGAAGTTGCCGATGCGTGAAAAGCCAAATTCGAGCAAGGATTTGATCGAATACCATTCGCTGACGCTAAACGAGTAAGCGCGCATCTTCTCGCCGCGTTTTTTCCGCCACTTATCCACCATCGCGCTGTCGTTTTGCTTGTAGATGAGCGGGACGATGAAGTCGCGGTAGGCGGGGTTTGGGAAGCTTGGGTGGATGATGAGCGAGCCTTCGTTTTCGTTTTCGTAGATGTATTTCACGCTGGCGCAATAACTCTCGTCAATGACGCTCACTTCGCTTGTGCTTGGGCTTTGCAGCAGATCAAAAAACCGCTCTTTACTGCAATGCCAAATCTCTTGTGGGTAGCGAAACGCGCGGCAAATGTCGAGTTTGACGCTGTGGCTTAGCTCCTTTTGCGTCTGCGTCCAAGCGACAATGGTGCGTCTGTCTTTTTGCAAAATGTGCGCGAATTTTGTAATGCTAAGTCGTAAATGAGCGATTAATTCGCTCAGTCTTTGGCTGTCTTTCATCAACTTTTCCTAGTAGTGTTACTTTTTGTAACGCAATTTTGGTGGTATTGTATAAAAATTTTCAAAAACTTTGGCAAAAATATGTCTAATTTCGGTGCATTTTTGGAATTTTTGTAACAAAATGTAACAAAATGAGAGTTTTTTAGTCATTATGGCGAAAAATTTAGCATTGAAAAAAGTTTCGTTTTAGTTTATGATAACCCAAATTTTTCAAAAGGAGGCGAGGATGGGCGCGTATGATGAGGCTTACAAGCTCTCGATTGAAAAGCCTGAGGAGTTTTGGGCGGAGGCGGCAAAAAAGGTGCATTGGTATAACGAATGGGACAAGGTTTTAGACGACAGCGGCGGGCATTACAAGTGGTTTGTCGGCGGTTGTATGAACACTTGTTACAACGCACTTGACTTTCACATCCACAACGGGCGAGGCGACCAGCTAGCGTTGATTTACGACTCGCCAGTGACGGACACGAAGCAAAAATACACCTACAAACAACTTCGCGACCGCGTGGCGAAGACGGCGGGAATTTTGGTGAGTAAAGGTGTTGTGAAGGGCGATCGCGTGGTGATTTATATGCCGATGATCGCTGAGGCGGTGATCGCGATGCTTGCGTGTGCGAGGATCGGGGCGATTCACAGCGTGGTTTTTGGCGGTTTTGCGGCACACGAGTTGGCGATGAGGATTGAGGATGCAAAGCCGCGTGTGATCATCACCGCAAGCTGCGGGATTGAGATCAGCAAGATCATCGAATACAAGCCGATTTTAGACGAGGCGATCAAAAAATCCCAGCACAAGCCGACAACCTGCCTTGTGTGGCAACGCCCGCAATATCAAGCAAATATGCTTCCGTGGCGGGATGTGGATTGGGAGGTTGAGGAGGCGAAGGCTAAGCCAGTTGAGCCAGTGCCAGTTTTGGCGACTGACCCGCTTTACATCCTCTACACCTCAGGCACAACAGGCACGCCAAAGGGCGTTATCCGCTCAAACGGCGGGCATTCGGTGGCGATGAAATGGTCGATGGACAATATCTACAACGCAAAGCAGGGCGATGTTTTCTTCGCGGCGTCTGATGTGGGCTGGGTTGTGGGGCATTCTTACATTGTTTATGCGCCGCTTATGAATGGTTGCACGACAATTGTCTATGAAGGAAAGCCAGTTCGCACGCCAAACCCAGAGGCATTTTGGAGGATCGTGGATGAGTATAAGGTTAATGTTTTGTTCTCAGCTCCAACGGCGTTTAGAGCCATTCGCAAAGAAGACCCAAAAGGCAAGTTGATTAAAAAATACACGCTTGAAAGTCTAAGAAGCGTTTTTGTCGCGGGCGAGAGGTGCGACAGCGAGACGCTAAAATGGATTCAAAAAGTCACGGGAAAACCTGTCATCGACAACTGGTGGCAAACAGAAACTGGCTGGGCGATCGCGGCAAATCCGCAAGGCTTAGAGCCGATGTCAGTTAAGGCAGGAAGTCCGACAAAGCCGATGTGTGGCTTTAACCTCAAAGTCCTTGACGAAAACGGCAAGGAGTTGAAGGCGGGCAAAAAGGGCGCGTTGTGTCTTAAACTGCCGCTGCCGCCTGCTTGTTTGGCGGGAATTTGGGAGAATGAAGAGCGTTACCACAAAGGCTATTTAGACCACTTTAAGGGCTACTACCTCACGGGCGATACGGGCTACATCGACAAAGAGGGTTATGTTTATGTGCTTGGGCGGATGGACGGGATCATCAATGTTGCGGGGCATAGGCTTTCAACGGGCGAGATGGAGGAGGCGATCGCGAAGCATCCTGATGTCGCAGAGTGCGCGGTCATCGGCGTTAATGACGAGCTTAAAGGCGAAATTCCAGTTGGGTTTGTGGTGCTAAAACAAGGCATTGAGCGCGACCACAGAGGGATCATCGAAGGCGTGGTTTCGTTAGTTAGGCACGAGATCGGCGCGGTGGCGAGCTTTAAGGTTGCGACAATCGTCCAAGCCCTGCCAAAGACGCGAAGCGGGAAGATTTTGCGAAAGACTTTGCGTGAGATCGCAGACGGGGTGGATTACGCCGTCCCAGCGACAATCGAAGACGCGGGCGTTTTGCAAAACTGCATCGAGGCGATTAAAGAACTTGGCTATCCAAAAGCGGCGAAGCAAAGTCAAATTTGATTTTAACAAAATTTTGAAAGGATGAAAATGGGTAATTTAAAACGACCAGTTAGCGCGGGAGCTAGGTTTAAAGAGGCGGTGGCGCAAAACTCGCCACTTTTGATTGTCGGGACGCCAAACGCTTACGCGGCGTTGCAAGCGACTAAGATCGGGCATAAGGCGATCTATGTCTCAGGTTCTGGCGTAGCGAGTGTTAGTTACGGACTGCCAGATTTGGGAATTGTTGGCTTGGAGGATTTTTGCATTGATGTCAGGCGGATCACCTCGCGGGTGGAGACACCTTTGCTTGTTGATTGTGACACGGGTTTTGGTGGAGCGTTTAACATCGCCCGCACGGTAAAGGAGCTCATTCGCGCGGGTGCGGCGGCGACTCACATTGAAGACCAAGTAGCGCAAAAGCGTTGCGGACACCGCCCAAACAAAGAACTTGTGACGACAGGCGAGATGTGTGATCGCATCAAAGCGGCGGTGGATGCGAAGATTGACGGGGATTTTGTGATAATGGCGCGCACGGACGCTCACGCGATCGAAGGGCAGCAAAAGGCTATTGAGCGCGCGGTGGCGTATGTTGAAGCGGGGGCGGAGATGATTTTCGCAGAAGCCGTGCATACGCTTGAAGAATACGCCGCGTTTGTCAAAGCAGTAAGCGTGCCAGTGCTTGCAAACATCACCGAATTTGGCAAAACGCCGTATTTTAGCGCGCAAGAGCTTGCGAGCGTTGGGATTAAAATGGTGCTTTATCCGCTCTCAGCAAACCGCGCGATGAGCAGGGCGGCAAATTTGGTTTATAAATCAATTTTAGCAAACGGACACCAAAAAGAGGTGCTTGACATAATGGAGACGCGCGAAGAGCTTTATGAAATGCTTGGGTATTACGCTTACGAAAACAAACTAGACGAGTTGTTTAGAAAATAAAGGATGAAAAATGAGTAAAAGTGAAGCAACAAACAAAACAGGCGGCTTGGCAGGAGTTGTAGCAGGGCAGAGCGCGATCTGCACTTGTGGGCTTGGAAACGGGCTTAACTATTACGGATACACGATCGAAGACTTGGCGGCAAACTGCGAGTTTGAAGAGGTGGCTTACTTGCTGCAATACGGCGAGTTGCCAAACGCCTCAACACTTGCGGCTTACAAGAAGTTGATCGCCTCGCAAAGGGCGTTGCCACGCGCGTTAAAGGAGATTTTAAAGCAGATCCCAAAGGGCGTTCATCCGATGAATTTAATGCAAACTGCGGTGGCGGCGCTTGGAGCGTTGGAGAGCGAGCGGGAGGATTTTAGCGATCAAGACGAGAAGATCGTCCGACTGCTCGGCGTTTTGCCTAGCATTTTGTGCTACTGGCATCACTATGTAAATTCAGGCAAGGAGATCGACTTTGAAAGCAGCCAAGAAGGCATCGCTGGTTATTTGCTTGAAAAACTCGAAGAAAAAACGCCGTGTGAGGACTTTGTGAGGGCGATGAACTGCTCTTTCATTTTGTATGCAGAACACGAATTTAACGCTTCAACCTTTGCGGCACGAATTTGCGTCTCAACAAAAAGCGACATCTTCTCAGCAAACGCCGCAGCCATCGGCGCGTTAAGAGGACCTTTGCACGGCGGAGCGAACGAGGCGGCGATGAGGATGATCGAGAGTTTTGACAGCGTTGAGGCGGCGATTAAAGGTGTGGATGAAAAACTAGCAAACAAGCAGCTTTTGATGGGTTTTGGGCATAGAATTTACGGCTCAGGCGGCGACCCGCGAAGCCCGATCATCAAAGAGTGGAGCAGAAAACTTGGCGGCGAGACGCTGATTTTTAAGATGAGCGAAGCGATCGAGGCGGAGATGAAAGCTAAAAAGCCAAACTTGCCGCCAAACGCCGATTTTTACAGCGCTTCAACTTACCATTTTATGGGAATTCCAACTGATTACTTTACGCCGATTTTCATAATGAGTCGAGTGAGCGGCTGGTGCGCTCACATCAAAGAGCAACGCGCAAACAACAAAATCATCCGCCCAAGCAGCGAATACATCGGTGTTGAGCCGCGCGCGTTTGTGAAGATGCAAGATCGCTAAAATGTCAAAACCGAATTTGAATGAGGAGAGAAGATGAGTAATATGGGAATTTTAGAGGCAAAACGCCCAGAATTTGACGAACTTTTAACTAAAATCGCAAAATACGCAGACGAGTTTGAGGTAAAAAGCGATTTAGCGATGCAAACGGCAAAATACTGTCTTATGGACACGATAGGTTGTGGAATTTTAGCACTTAAATACCCCGCTTGCACGAAGTTGCTAGGACCTAGCGTTGAGGGAGCTGAATTTCGCCCACTTGGCGCAAAGGTTTTTGGCACGAGTTATCAATTAGAGCCGATTCGTGCGGCGTTTAATGTGGGGGCGATAGTTCGGTGGCTTGATTTTAACGACACTTGGCTAGCGGCTGAATGGGGACATCCAAGTGATAATTTAGGCGCGATTTGGGCGGTGGCGGACTATGTAAGTCGCAAGAATTTAAGCGAGGGTAAAGAGCCTTTAAAGGTGGCTTGCGTGCTTAAAGCGATGATAAAAGCGCACGAAATTCAAGGCGTTTTGGCGTTAGAAAATTGCTTTAACAAAGTAGGACTTGACCATGTGCTTTTGGTTCGCATTGCAAGCACAGCAGTAGCCGCAAAGCTTTTGGGGTGTGATTTTGAAGAGATTAGAAATGCTGTATCTCACGCCTTTATAGACGGCGGCGCACTTCGCACTTACCGCCACGCGCCAAATACAGGCTCACGCAAGAGCTGGGCAGCAGGTGATGCGTCAAGTCGGGGCGTGGATTTAGCCTTAAAAGCCAAAAAAGGCGAAATGGGCTATCCAAGTGCTTTGAGTGCGAGTTTTTGGGGCTTTGAAGATGTCAAAATGAAAGGGCAAAAGCTTAGCATACCTCAAGAATTTGCAAGCTATGTAATGGAAAATGTGCTGTTTAAAATCAGCTTTCCAGCCGAATTTCACGCTCAAACCGCCGTTGAAGCCGCGCTTAAATTGCACGCAGAGGTGGCAAACAGGCTTGATGAGATTGACAAAATAATCATCACCACGCAAGAATCAGGACACCGCATCATAAACAAAGTCGGCAAGCTTGACAATCCAGCCGACAGAGACCACTGCATTCAGTATATGGTAGCCGTGCCGCTTATCTTTGGGCGACTTGTGGCTGATGATTATGAAGATAGCGTGGCAAAAGATGGGCGGATAGACGCTTTGCGCGAAAAAATGGTGGTTGAAGTTGATGAACGCTACACAAAAGAGTATTTAGAGGCTGATAAACGCTCTATTGCAAATGCTGTGCAGGTTTTCTTTAAAGACGGCAGCCACACGGCAAAGGTTGAAGTGGAGTATCCAATCGGACATAAACGCCGCAGAAATGAGGGAATCCCTGTGCTTGTGAGTAAATTTAAGGCAAATCTTGCCACTCGTTTTAGCACCAAACAATGCGAGCAAATTTTTGCACTTTTTGAGGACGAGCAAAAGCTTTTTAACACAAATTTCAACGAATTTAGCGATTTGTTTGTGTTGTAATTTTTAAATCAAATTCGGTTTTAGCAAATTGCCAAAACCGAATTTGCCACTCTGCAAATGTCAAAACCAAATTTGGTTTTGACAAAAGGCTAAAATCTTAAATTTTTCTCTCTCAAACCAAAACAAGCTTTTCTAAACCAAATTTTTAGTAAAATTCAAATTTATTTTGCAAAATTCTAAAACAAAAAGGCGATTTATGCGAGAAAAACAACGAGCCGAATTACACAAAACCATTTGGAGTATAGCAAATGAACTTCGTGGTAGCGTTGATGGCTGGGACTTTAAGGCTTATGTTTTAATCACACTTTTTTACCGCTTTATCAGCGAAGACATCACAAGCTACATCAACGCCCAAGAAGCGCAAGGCTTTGATTACTCCGCGCTTGATGATGAAACCGCGCAAAACGCCAAAGAGGCATTAGTTAAAGCAAAGGGCTATTTCATCGCCCCAAGCGAACTTTTTAGCTCACTTGTTGCTAAAATCAAAAACGACAGCACTTTTGCACAAAATGAGTTAAACCAAGAGTTAAAGCGTATTTTCCAAGCTATCGAAGGCTCAGCATTAGGCGCGCCAAGTGAGCGAAATTTTAAATTTTTGTTTGATGATTTTAAATTTAATGATAAAGCCTTAGGAAATTCGCTCATCGAGCAAAACAAAAAACTAGCAAAGGTGCTTTTTGCCATTGATGAGCTTGATTTTGGCGACATAAAAGAAGGAAGCATTGATTTATTTGGTGATGCGTATGAGTTTTTAATGCGTATGTATGCAAGCAACGCAGGAAAAAGCGGTGGCGAGTATTTCACGCCACAAGAGGTTTCAAAGCTACTTGCTTGCATAGCCCAAAAAGGACAAAAAGAGGTAAATAAAGTCTATGACCCAGCTTGTGGCAGCGGCTCTTTGCTTTTACAAGTGGCAAAAAATTTAGGCGAGGAAAATATCGCCAAAGGCTTTTTTGGACAAGAAAAAAACCTCACTTCTTACAACCTTTGCCGTATGAATATGCTACTTCACCGCATAAACTATAACAAAATTTTCATCGCTCACGGCGACACGCTCACAAACCCAGAGCCAAGCCACAAGGCAAACGAGCCTTTTGATATCATCGTCTCAAATCCACCTTACTCTACCAAATGGGAGGGAGACGATAACGCCGAGCTTATGCGTGATGTGCGTTTTACGCCAGCAGGCGCATTAGCTCCAAAAAGTAAAAGCGATTTAGCCTTTGTAATGCACATTTTAAGTTGGCTTAGCCCAAAGGGCGCGGCGGCTATTGTGGAGTTTCCGGGCGTTTTATACCGCAGCGGCGCAGAAGCTACCATACGCAAATACCTTGTAAGAGAAAATTACATTGATTGCATTATCCAGCTACCTGAAAATCTTTTTTACGGCGTTACAATCGCTACTTGCATTATCGTGCTTAAAAAGAACAAAAGCGATGCCAAAACGCTTTTTATTAACGCAAGTGAGTTTTTTTGTAAAAGCCACAAATAAAAATAAATTAAGCGATGAAAACATTACGCAAATTTTAGAGCTTTATAGCAAACGCGAAAATGTGCCACATCTTTCAGCCCTCATCGACAACCGCGACATTTTAGCAAACGAAGCAAATTTAAGCGTCTCAAGCTATGTCGAGGCAAAAGATACGCGCGAAGTGGTGGATATTAAAGCCTTAAATAATGAAATTTTAGAAATTGTTGCTAAGCAAAACGCCTTGCGCCAAAAGATAGATTTGATTGTGGCGGATTTAGAAAGGGTGTAAATGCAGAGCAAGCAAATCACCATAGCACTTTATCACATTGATGGGCAAAACGAAAACGCCCAAGTTTTGATTAAAGATAGCACCATTTGGGCGAGTCAAAAAACAATCGCCGAGCTTTTTGGCGTGAGTGTGCCAACGATAAATGAGCATATCAAAAACATTTTAAGCGAGGACGAGTTAGACAAAAATTCAACTATTAGGAAAATCCTAATAGTTCAAAACGAAGGCACTAGGCAGGTTTCGCGCGAAATCGAGCATTATAGCATTTCGTCATTGCGAGACTTGCCAACGGCAAGTCGTGGCAATCCATTGCACAATTCCGTCATTGCGAGAAGTCGGCACGACTTCGTGGCAATCTAAAAAGAAAGGAATATAATGCAAAAACAAGGTTTTGTCTATATTTTATTCAGCAAACCAAACGGCACACTTTATGTGGGCGTAACGAGTGATTTGGCAAAACGCATTTATGAGCATAAACAAAAAATTGCAAAAGGCTTTACACAAAAATATAATGTCGATAAACTAGGCTATTATGAAATATGCGAAAGTATGGAATCTGCTATAATGCGTGAAAAACAACTCAAAGCTGGAAAGCGACAAACCAAAATCGACTTAATCCAAAAGCAAAATCCACAATGGGAGGATTTATATGAAAGTTTATTTTAATGGATTGCCACGACTTCTTACGAAGTCTCGCAATGACAGATTCGCCATTCCGTCATTGCGAGGCAGTGTGAGCGTAGCAAACACAACGAAGCAATCCAAAAGAAAGGATAAATAAATGAATCGCATTGAAAAACTTTTACAAAAATTCTGCCCCGATGGCGTGGAATTTAAAGCGTTGGGGGAGGTTACGATTAAAAATGCTTTCAAACAAATTGGTGCGAGTGAATTGGAGGCTTTAAATTTGAAATTTGGCAATATCAAATTATTGCCAAGTTCTCAAAATTATGATTGGTGGAGCGATGAAAAAACTTGCGGAAAATATATTTGCAACGGCGAAGTTATGACTTTGGGACGAGCAAGAAATCCTAATTTAAAATACCATAATGGCAAATTTGTAAGCTCAAATAATATAATTATCCAAGCAAAGCAGGATATTCTTTTGGGCAGATTTTTATATTATTTAATTGCAGAAAAAGCAACAATGTTTTATGTGGATACTTCAACTTATCCAAAATTTGATAATAAGATTTTTGATAATTACAAAATCCCCATTCCGCCGTTAGAAATTCAAAAAGAAATTGTTTTGATTTTGGACGCCTTTACAGAATTACAAGCAGAATTACAAGCAGAATTACAAGCGCGCCAAAAACAATACGAACACTACCGCGAAAGGCTTTTAAGCTTTGATGAGCTTGAACGCAGGGCGCGCCTTTGTGCGTCATTGCGAGCAAGCGTTGCGAGCGCGGCAATCCAAAAAAACATAGATTGCCACGACTTACTTCGTAAGTCTCGCAATGACGAACCTACGCCGTTGGTTAAAATGATGAGTTTAGGCGAGGTTGGCGAGTTTGTGCGTGGCAATGGCTTACAAAAGAAAGATTTTGTAGAATTTGGTGTGCCGTGCATTCATTATGGACAAATTTATACTTATTATGGCACTTTCACACACCAAACCAAAAGTTTCGTAAGCGAAGCAGTGGCAAAAAAGTTGAAAAAAGCACAAAGTGGAAATTTAATCATCGCTGGGGTAAGCGAAAACAAAGAAGATGTTTGTAAGGCAGTTGTTTATTTGGGCGATGATGAAATTTGCATAAGCGGAGATAGTTTTGCCTTTTCACATTCGCAAAATCCTAAATTTGTGGGCTATTTCTTTCAAAGTGAGCAGTTTCATAAACAAAAAAGTAAATGTATAACAGGCACAAAGGTTATGAGAGTGCATATTGATAGTTTAAAAAATTTTCAAATCCCCATTCCGCCGTTAAAAGTGCAAAATGAAGTGGTGGAGATTTTGGATAAATTTGATGCGCTTGTAAATGACATTTCACAAGGTTTGCCCGCTGAAATGGCTCTGCGAAAAAAGCAATATGAGCATTACAGAGAAAAACTTTTGAGTTTTAAAGAAAAGGCGTGAGATTTACCCACCCCCTAACCCCCTCCGCAAGGGAGGGGGAACAAAGTGTGAATCTCTCCGCAAGGGATGGGGGAATCAAAGACAAGTCCCTCCCCTTGCGGGAGGGATTTAGGGTGGGGTAATTCTCACAATGACTAAAATATTATACAAAAAAGGAAAGACAAAATGAAAGAAAAAAGCGAATTTCACGCTGTTTCGCTAAATGAAACAAGCACTATTGTCGCTAAATTTATCCCAAGTGTTAAAGATGAGCGTTTTTATGAAAGTGAGGCGAGTTTAGAAGCGCATTTTATAAAACAGCTCATAGCACAAGGCTATGAATATGCAAGTGGGATTAAAGATGAAAAGGGGTTGATTTTAAATCTAAAAAAGCAAATTGAAAGACTTAATGAATGTAAGTTTAATCAAAATGAATGGCAAAGGTTTTTTACGCAAGTGCTTGGCAAGGAAAATGACGGCATAGTAGAAAAAACGGCTTTAATCCAAGAAAATCACTTACATTCTTTTGAATTTGATAATGGTGTAAGCAAAAATATAATGCTAGTTGATAAGCAAAATTTACAAAGAAATGTTTTACAAGTGGTGAATCAATATAGTGTAAGTATAGATTGCCACGAATTTGCTGACGCAAATTCTCGCAATGACGAAAATGCCCACTCCGCAAGAGAGAGTGGATTAAAAATGCGAAAAAACCGCTATGATGTAAGCATTTTGGTAAATGGTTTGCCTTTGGTGCATTGTGAGTTAAAAAGGCGTGGCGTGGAGCTAAAAAATGCTTTTTATCAAATACAGCGTTATGGCAGGGAGAGCTTTTTTGCAGGTAGTGGGCTTTTTAACTTCGTGCAAATTTTCATCATCTCAAATGGCACTTACACAAAATACTACTCAAACACCACAAGAGATAAATACCTAAAACAAAAGGGCATAAAGGGCAATGACAGCTTTGAATTTACGAGCTTTTGGGCGGATTTTGAAAATAGGCAAATTTTTGATTTGGTGGATTTTACCAGCACATTTTTGGCTAAACACGCGCTTTTAAATGTGCTTTTTAAATACTGCGTTTTTGACTCTTCGCGTAATTTGCTTGTAATGCGCCCTTATCAAATCGCCGCGACAGAAGCCATAATCCGCAAGATTCAAATGGTGCTTAATTATGGCATTTATGGCAATGACAAGGCAAATGGCTATATTTGGCACTCCACAGGCAGCGGAAAAACGCTTACTAGTTTTAAAAGCGCGCAACTTGCTTGCGAGATAGAGGCTATTAAAAAAGTAATGTTTGTGGTGGATAGAAAGGATTTGGATAATCAAACAGTAAGCGAATACAACAAATTTGAAAAAGGTTGCGTGGAGTTTAACAAAAGCACAAAAATGCTTGAAAAACGGCTAAAAGATGACAATCAAAAAATCATCGTTACGACTATCCAAAAGCTAAGCGTGTTTGTCAAAAACCATAAAGAGCATTTTTTGTTTGATAAGCCTTGCGTGATAATCTTTGATGAATGCCATCGCTCGCAATTTGGGCAGATGAATGCGCAAATTAAAAAGGCTTTTAAAAAATACCTGCTTTTTGGCTTTACGGGAACGCCTATTTTAGAGGCAAATAAAATGGGAGATAGCTTTGTAAAGCAAAAAAATGGGCAGATGATAAAAACAGCTCAAACGACAAAGTTGATTTTTGATGAGCTTTTGCATAGCTATACCATAGCTAATGCGATAAAAGATAAAAATGTTTTGCCTTTTAAGGTGGATTACAATAACTTAAAACCAAAATTTAAAGAAGCCGAAAGCCTTTTTGAGCTTGATGATGAAATGAGCGAAAAACTAGATAAAGAAGTGCTAAATCACCCTGAAAGGATTAAAGAAATTGTTTCTTATGTTTTGGCAAATTTTGATAAAAAGACTTATAGAAGCGGCACATACAAAACGCCAGAAAATAAACGCATAAAGGGCTTTAACTCTATTTTTGCAAGTGCTAGTATAGAATCAGCCAAGCTTTTTTATGATGAGTTTAAAGCGCAAAATTCAAATTTGAATGAAAAAGACAGGCTTAAAATCGCAATTATTTTTAGCTATGGGACAAATGAGGATTTAGATGAAAATATAGATGATTGCGAGGGCTTGCCAAAGAGTTCGCGGGACTTTTTAGAGGGTGCGATAAGAGATTATAACGACATTTTTGGGACAAATTTTGACACAAGTGCGGAGAGTTTTGGGCAGTATTATGTGGATTTATCAAGCAAGATGAAAAATAAAGAGCTTGATATGCTAATCGTGGTGGATATGTTTTTAACGGGCTTTGACGCAAAAACTCTTAACACTCTTTGGGTGGATAAAAATTTGCGTTATCACAGGCTTTTACAAGCGTTTTCTAGGACAAATCGCATTTTAGATTCTACAAAGCGTTTTGGAAATGTCGTGTGTTTTAGGGATTTAGAAAAGGCTACAAATGAAAGCATTGCGCTTTTTAGCCAAAAGGGTGATGATAGCAAAGTCGTGCTAATGCGTAGTTTTAAGGATTATTTTGAAGGGTATTTTGAAGAAAGCACAAACCAAAACGGACAGAGCATAAGGGAGTTTCATAAGGGTTACACGCAAATCGTGCAAGATTTAAAGCGCGATTTTTTAGAGCCTCAAAATTTAGAAACTTTGCAAGAGAAAAAGGCTTTTATTAAGGCTTATAATGAGCTTTTAAGGATTGAAAACATTTTGAGCGTGTTTGATGAGTTTAGCGAGGATAAAGTGCTGCTAGATGAGCGCACAAAGCAGAATTTACAAAGCGCGTATTTGCAAATAAAAGATGAGCTAATGGGGCAAAAAGACCCGCAGTTACAAGCAGAAATTGAGGATTTGGTTTTTGAAATCGAGCTTATAAGGCAAGTTGATATAAATATAGACTTTATTTATGAGCTTTTACAAAGTGCCAAAAAAGAAAGCGATAAGGATAAAAGAGAAAAAATCTTACAAGATATAGCTAGTTGGGTAGATTCTAGCTTGAAGTTAAGAGATAAAGGGGATTTAATCAAAGAATTTTCAAGGCATTTTATAGACTTAGCAGATAATAAAAGCGAGGATGAATTTAGCTTTATTGAGCGCGAATTTAGGGCTTTTGTGAAGATAAAGAAAAAGCAAGAGTTAGAAAAAATCATCGCAGATGAAGGGCTTAACGCGCCAAAAACGATGAAATTTATAGAAAAATCTTCTAAAAATGGTGAGATAAGCGATTTGGGCGTGGATTTTAGGGAAATTTTGCCAAAAAGTTCGCTTTTTGCCGCTAAAAATACACAGCAAAATGAAAGGGTATTTTCACTTTTAAAGGGCTTTTATGAGAAGTATAGAGACATTTCGGGAAGTGAAATAGAGTAAGTGTTTATCGGTTGCGAGTTAGCGGCGTTTGGCGTTCAATCAAATTCGGTTTTAGCAAGCTGACTGAAACCGAATTTGCCACTCTGCAAATGTCAAAACCGAATTTGGTTTGCGTTTTTTTCATTTTTAAAAAAGTCTAGCTTGGTATAATGCGCTTTTTTACCAACAAAAGGCGAGGTTAATGAGCGAAAAACTAAGTGAAAAAGAGTATTTGCGAAGCGTGGCTTTGGCGAATGAGTGGATGAGGGCTTACTACGAAAAGGACGAGCCGCTAGCAAGCGATGAAGAGTATGACGCGCTCATTCGCCGTTTGCGCGAGTTTGAAAGCGCAAACCCTAGCCTTGTGAGCGCAAATTCACCCACGCAAAAGGTCGCCCCAAACATTCAAAGTGAGTTTAGCAAGCTCAAACACAGCGCGAAAATGTGGTCTATGGAGGACATTTTTAGCGAGGCTGAACTCATCGCTTGGGCAAAAAGATGCGAAAAAACTTCAAGCCAAAACTCCACCCCAAACAGCCTTTTTAGCGAGTTAGAAAGCCAAAATTCAGCCTTAAATTTAAATGACGACAGCTTTTTTGTCGAGCCTAAATTTGACGGAGCGAGCCTAAATCTCACCTACGAAAATGGCGAGCTAGTAAGTGGTGCAACAAGAGGAGACGGCGAAGTTGGCGAGGACATAACGCAAAATGTGCGCGTCATTTCAAGCATTCCACAACGCATAAACTACAAAGAACGCATAGAAATTCGCGGCGAAATCGTCATCTTAAAGGCTGATTTTGACGAGCTTAACCAAAAGCGAGCCGCAAGCGGACAAAGCCTTTTTGCTAACCCACGAAACGCCGCAAGTGGCAGTTTGCGCCAGCTTGATACGAGTATCACCAAAGAGCGAAATTTGAAATTTTACCCTTGGGGCGTGGGCGAAAATTCGCTAAAATTCAAAAAACACAGCGAAGTTATGGACTTTGTGCGCAGTCTTGGCTTTTTAAAAGATGATTTTGTAAGGGTTTGTAAAAGTTTAGATGAGGTTATCGCCGCTTATAAAGGGCTTTTGAGCCAAAGAGAGAGCAAAGCGATGATGATGGACGGAATGGTTGTGCGGCTTAACAACCTTGAAAAATGCGCCCAGCTTGGCTACACCGTGAAATTTCCGCGCTTTATGGCGGCTTTTAAATTTCCAGCCCTTGAAAAAACGACAACGCTTTTGGGCGTGAATTTGCAAGTGGGGCGAAGCGGGGTTATCACGCCTGTGGCGGTGCTTGAAGCGGTGGTTATCGAGGGCGTTACGGTGCGTTCTGCGACCTTGCACAACTTTGATGAAATCGCTAGACTTGATGCGAAAATCGGCGACAAAGTAAGCATTATACGAAGCGGCGATGTGATTCCTAAAATCACAAGGGTTTTCACAGAGCGGCGCACAGGTAATGAGCGCGACATAGCACGCCCCACGCACTGCCCTGAGTGCGGCGGCGAGCTTTTGGACGAGGGCATTTTGATAAAATGTCAAAATTTAAGCTGCGAGGCGCGTGTAGTGGGCGCGCTCATTTATTTTGTCTCCAAAAAGTGCCTAAACATAGACGGACTAGGAGCAAGCATAGTTGAATTTTTGTTTAAAGAGGGCAAGATAAAGAGCATAGAGGACATTTTTTTCTTAACAAGTGCTGATTTTGAGGGCTTGGAGGGCTTTAAGGACAAAAAAATCAACAACTTACTCAACGCCATAAAAAACGCCCGCAAAACCCAGCTTTACCGCTTTATCAATGCTTTGGGGATTGAGCATATTGGCGAAGTGGCGGCTAAAAAAATCGCTCGCAACTTTGGCAAGGCGTGGATAGACAAAAGCGAGGACGATTTTAGCACGCTTGAAGACTTTGGCGAGGTGATGGCGCGCAGTGTGAGTGAGTTTTTGCGCGTAAATTACGAGCGGATTTTGAAATTTTATGAGCTTTTAGAATTTGATGATTTGCAAAATTCAAATTTGACTTCGCAGGGCTTAAATTTGCAAGGTGTGAGCCAAATTCTTGCGGGCAAAAGTTTTGTCATCACAGGCACGCTCTCACGCCCAAGAGATGAATTTAGCGCGCTTATTGAGAGTTTAGGCGGCAAGGTAAGCGGGAGCGTTTCTAACAAAACAAGCTTTGTGCTTTACGGAGAAAATACAGGAAGCAAATTTGACAAGGCTCAAAATTTAGGCGTGCGTTGTATTGATGAGCGCGAATTTAACGCGTTGATTCAGAGTCGTTAAGCGCGGTTTTTGCGCGTGTTTGTCGGGGTTTTGTAGAAAATTTTTTTAAATTTCGCAAAAACCCTTGACAAAATAAATTTTTATGGCTATAATACGCTTTCTTTTTTAAATGTTCCGGATTAGCTCAGCGGTAGAGTAGTCGGCTGTTAACCGATTGGTCGTTGGTTCGAATCCAACATCCGGAGCCACTTTTCAACTTTTTAATCCAAAACTTTTAACCTCAAAAAAAGCAACCGCCAAATAAACTTGCATAAATCAAATTTGGTTTTGACAAATTTGCAGTGGCGGCGAGTTTTGAGCGGGTTTGAGTAAAATCTTTTGAAAAATCTTTTGAGTAAAAGCTGGGGCAAATTTGAGGCGCAAAAGTTAGCGGGTTTTGCCGCGCAGTTTGGCAAGCCTTAGCCGTCACGCAACTTAACGCCCAGCCGCGCCGCCACTAAAATGATAATGCAAAAAGCGAGTCAAACTGCCGCCAAACCACCGCCAAAATAACAACGCAAAACCGCGCAAAATCTGCCAAAACCGAGAGTGAAACTAGGTTATTTGCGTAAAATTTCGCGTTGTCCTTTGGCATTGACTTCGCTTAAAATGCCCGCGTTTGCGAGCTGTTCGATGATTGTCGCGGAGCGGTTGTAGCCGATTTTAAGCCTGCGTTGAAGGTAGCTGATCGAAGTTTTTTCCTCTTCTAAAACGATGCGTTTTGCTTCTTCAAAAAGCTCATCCACCTCGCCGATCTCTCCGTCAAATTCGCCGCCCTCAAGTCCGCTTTCGCTGCCGTAAAGGTAGCTTTCGTCGTAGCAAACTTCCTCTTGGTCTTTCAAAAACTCGACAATCCGTTCGATCTCCTCTTCGCTTGCAAACGGCGCGTGAAGCCGCACCACGCCCGGGCTGCCCGGCGGCGTGAAAAGCATATCCCCGCGTCCAAGTAGGCTTTCTGCGCCCATTTGGTCGATGATGACTTTGCTGTCGATTTTCTGTCCTACGCGGTAGCTGATGCGGCTTGGTAGGTTGGCTTTGATCAGCCCCGTGACGACATCCACGCTCGGGCGTTGGGTCGCTACGATGAGGTGAATTCCGCTTGCGCGCGCCATTTGAGCGAGGCGTCCGATGTGGAATTCCACCTCCTTGCCACTCGTCATCATCAAATCCGCAAGCTCGTCTATGATCACCACAATGAACGGCAGCGTCTCGCCGCCTGTGGTGCGCATTTTCTCGTTGAAAGTTTCGATGTTTTTGGTTTTGGTTTTGCTCATCAACTTGTAACGCCGCTCCATCTCGCCGACTAGATTTGCCAGCACGACAATCGCCTTTTTTGGCTCGGTGATGACTGGTGTTAAGAGGTGCGGAATGTCGTTATAGACGCTGAATTCAAGCATTTTTGGATCGATCATAATCAGCCGCAAAGTCTTTGGCGAGTTGCGGTAAAGAAGACTTAGGAGCATCGAGTTGATCCCAACGCTTTTACCGCTGCCCGTTGTGCCTGCGATGAGTAGATGCGGGAGTTTTTTGAGGTCGGTGACAAAGGCGTTTCCGACAATGTCCTTGCCAAGTGCTATCGTCAGCGAGCTTTTGGCGGTGGTGAAGACTTCGCTCTCTAAAATCTCGCGCAAGAAGATGGTTTCGATCGCCGCGTTTGGAATTTCGATCCCGACAACATCCTTGCCCGGCACGGGTGCTTGAAGGCGGATTGTCTGCGCTTTTAACGCCATAGCAAGGTCGTCTTGCAGCGTTAAAATACGGCTGACTTTGACATTTGCCGCAGGCTTAAACTCAAAGGTCGTAACCACCGGTCCGCTGTAAGTTCGCACAACATCGCCGTCAATCTTAAATCGGCGTAATTTTTCTAGCAAGTTGGCGATTTTCGAGTCGATCTCGTTTTCATCCACCGCCTTTTTGTTTGACGGCGGCGTGGCTAAAAAGTCCAAACTCGGCAGGACAAAGTCTTTAACCTCTTGCGTTTTGCCGCGTTCTATTTGGTTTAAAAGTTCGGTGTTTTCTTTGATCTCTTGGACGATTTCAACGCTGTTTTTCGCCGTTTTTGCGACATTTTCCTCTGCTGTTTGCGCCTCTTCAAACTCAGCGTTTTCAAACTCTGCCTCGTCAAATTCGGTTTTAGTAATTTGCCTGCTTGGCAAATTTGGTTTTGTCGCTGCAAGCGGGTCGGGCGCGGTTGCATTTTTGTCTGCAAAGTCGTCTAAAATGGCGATGTTTTGCGCGTCAATCTCCTCTAACTTCGTCCTAGAAAAGCTTGGTTTTGGCGACTCAAAAGGAGCGTTTTGCGGTGCGTGTTGCGCCTCGAACTGCTCTTCGTCAAAAAGCGTTTTTTGTTTGACGACTGGTTTTGCAAGCTTTTTATGCTCGTTTAACGCAAGTGGGGCTGGTTTTTTAGCAAATTTTAGTCGAATTTGGTTTGCGAGGCTGAGAAAAAAGGCGTTTAATTGCGGTAAAATGCCGAGTTTTTTGACGCGTGGAAACTCGCCGTAAAGCAGCAAAAACGCCACCAAAAAAAGTGCGAGGGTGATGACGCCAGTGCCAATGCTGCCGACAACTTGGCGAAGAAATTTGACAAAAAACGCCCCGACAAGTCCGCCGCTGCTAAGACTAAACATCGAAAACATCATCAAAAACGAGACCATCATCAACCCAACGCCCGCGACATTTAGCGCAAATTTGAGCGACTTGACTTCGAAATTTTTGTGAAGTTTAAACAGCCCAAAGCCTAGCAAAAGCGGATAAATGTAGGCTAAGACGCCGAAGATTTTGTAATTCCAAAAACCGACTATACCGCCGATGCTGCCGACAAAAGAGGCGTTTGGGACACAGGTCGCAGCAAGCACAAACAGCAAAAAAGAGGCGATTAAAACAAGTATGATGTCACGCAAAAAGGTCCTTTGAAAAAAGGGTTATTTTAGCTAAAAAAATTGAAAAACATTTAAAAATCAAATTTGATTTTGACAAAATTCTGTAATTTTTGTTACATTTAAGGAAAAATTTAGCTAACATTTACAAAAATTTAATAAAGATTTAGTAAAATCGCACAATTTTAAAAGGAGAGAAGATGATTAAAGTGCTTATGATTGAAGACGATGTAGAATTTGCTCAAATTTTGGCAGAATATCTCGCTAAATACAACATTGAAATCACCAATTACGACGACCCATATTCTGGTTTGGCAGCTGGGATCAAAGACTTTGACTTGGTGATTTTAGACCTGACTTTGCCAGGCATTGACGGACTTGAAGTTTGCAAAGAAATTCGCGCTAAATACAACATCCCGATCATCATCAGCTCGGCAAGGAGTGATGTGGATGACAAGGTAATCGGCTTGCAACTTGGCGCAGACGACTACCTGCCAAAACCTTATGATCCAAAGGAGATGTTTGCGCGCATCAGCAGCTTAATTCGCCGCTACAAACGCAGCAGCGAGATGAGCCAAGAGACGCGTGGCGAGACGATTTTCCGCATGGATGAGAAAAGGCATTTGATCTTTTTTGACGAAAAAGAGTTGAGCTTGACGCCTGCGGAGTATGAGATTTTAGAATACCTCATCAACCATCACGGCTTTGCCATCTCGCGCGAGCAACTTGTCGGTAACTGCAAAAGCCTCAAAGACAAGGACTCAAAAAGCCTTGATGTGATCATCGGGCGTTTGCGCGCAAAGATTAATGACGACTCGCGTTCGCCAAAATACATTTTTAGCGTCCGCGGCATCGGCTATAAGCTTTTGGGCTAGTCAAATTCGGTTTTTGCAAATTGTCAAAATCAAATTTGAATTTTTGGTGGCAAAAAGGGGCGAGAGTGAGAAGTTTGCGCACGAGGATCGCGCTGATTTTTGGCGTGGCAGTTGGCGTGATCATCGCGCTGCTTTACACCATCTACAACTTGCAGCACCAAGCCTTAACGGACAAGGTTCGAGAAAACCAGCTCAACGCGATCAGCTGGCTAAATTCGCTTTACGAAAAGTCACAAAATTTGCCAAACAACTGGGAGGAATATTTCCAAAAGTTCAACCTCGAATATGTTCATCGGCAGGACACGCGTTACAAAATCCTCAAATACGCCGACATCATCGAGCGTTACGACACGAAGCTTGGCAAGGTTGAGGTGTTGCAGTTTGGGAATGAATATTGCCTAAAACTAAGGCAGAATGCGGCGGTCATTTTGCTGAAAAACACGCTAAGAGACCGTGCGACTTTGCCGCTTCTGCTTTGCTTGCTGGGTTGTTTGGCGGTTTTTGGCGTGCTGTTTTTCTCGGTGTTAAAAAGCTTAGAGCCGCTGAATGTTTTGCGCGAGGACATCGCCAAATTCGCAAGCGGAAACTTCAACGAGAGTTGTAAAATTTTTACGATGAACCGCAAGGATGAGATCGGGCAGGTCGCGGACGAGTTTTACACCGCCGCGTGCAAAATTAAGTCGCTTGTCGAGTCGCGGCAGCTGTTTTTGCGCGCGATTATGCACGAGCTTAAAACACCCATTGGCAAAGGCAGAATTCTAAGCGAAAGCCTTGAAGACGGGCTTACAAAAGAGCGGATGGTGCGGGTTTTTGAGCGGCTAAATGAGCTGATTAACGAGTTTGCGAAGATCGAAAAGATCGCAAGCGGAAGTTACCTTTTGAATTTGCAGCCAATGAGCGCGCAGACGCTTGCAGGGGAGATCAAAAACGCGATGATGCTTGAAAATTTTAACGCAAAAGTAGCACTTAGTTTTGAGGGCATTGACGGAGACGAGACTCTTAGCAAGGCGGTGGATCGGGATTTGTTCATCTTGGCTGTGAAAAACCTGCTTGATAATGCGCTTAAATATTCGGCAAATGGTTGCGCGCAGATGTGTATCGCAGCAGACTACATCAGCGTCAAAAACTGCGGCGAGCCGCTGAAAATGGACTTTGCAAAATACAAAGAGCCGTTTGTGCGGGAAAAAAGCGGCAAGCAGTGCGGGATGGGGCTTGGGCTTTACATAGCCGACAAAGTTTGCGAACTTCACGGCTTTAACCTGCGTTACGCGTATGAAGGCGGCAAACACGCGATTACGATTGAGATGAGTAAAAAGAGCAAAACAAAGGGCGAGGGCGATGAAAATCGAAAAGTTTGAAAGTCTGGTTGAGAGCTTTAACGCAGTCGGCGGCATCGGCAAAAAGTCGGCGTTGAAATACGCCTATGAAGTCGCACTCGCAAACCCGACTTTGGGGCTGAGTTTGGCTTATGCGCTTGGCGAGGCAGTGAAAAATTTGCGCCACTGCCAGCTTTGCGGCGGGATCGCCGAGTCGCAGTTTTGCCCGATCTGTGCTGACACGCAACGACACATCGGCACAGCGTGCATAGTCGAGGACGCAAAAGACATCTTCACCATCGAAAATTCCGCCTCGTTTAACGGCGTGTATTTTGTCTTCAACGACTTCTCGCGGCTAGAAGCGCTGAATGAGTTTGTGGAGTATTTTGAGATTAAAGAGCTGCTTTTTGCCTTCACGCCTTCGCTGCGGGCAGAGTCGGTGATGTTGTTTGTGCAGGAGAGTTTGAAGCATAAGCAAGTCGCATTTAGCAAGATCGCACAGGGCGTGCCGATGGGTGTGAGTTTGGAGAATGTGGATCTTCTCTCGCTGACAAAAGCGATCAACGAGAGGCGAAATTTCTAGTCAAATTCGGTTTTGACAAATTTAGTTAAGGAACGCGTATGAAAAAGTTTTTGATAAAGTTATGTTTAGCAAGTTTTGCGGTTTGCGCCTTTGGGATCGAAAAAGAGAGCATCAACTCAGTCGTGCAAAAAGATCTCAACCAAGCTGCGATCATCATCAAACAACCAACGAGTTTGACGCAAAAAAGTCAGAAGCTTTTTGAGATGTTTGACGGGTATTTTGACTACGCTAGAATGGCGCGGATCGCGCTTGGGGCGCACACAAAGGCGTTAAACGCCGAGCAGATCAAGCTTTTTGAGCGCGAATTTGTAGCAAAACTCAAAGAGTCGTTTGTCGAAAAACTCTCGCTTTACACAAACCAACGCTTCGTTGTCGCACAAAGTTTTGCGCCGCCAAAGCCAAAAAACCGCTATTTTGTGGATGTGGATATTGTCGGTGGGACGCAGACTTACAAACTCAACTTTAAACTCTACACAAAAGAGGCGGCAAATGACTATTTGGTTTATGATGTCGAGGTGGTTGGCGTGAGTGTGGTCGGGCTTTACCGCTCGCAACTTGCAAACATCAAAACTGGCGACTTGGACGCGCTTATCGCCGCTGTGAAACAAACGAGTGTCGCGGTGAAGTGAGTTAAAACCGAATTTGAAAGTCGCAAATGCAGCAAATTTTTAAGCAACTAATCAACAAACCAAAACTTTTTCTTGCGTTGTTGCTTGCGTTTGTGGCTTTTTTTGGCTCTTTTGCGACAAAACTTGAAATTGATGCTTCGACTCAAACGCTGCTTTTAAAAGAGGACAAAGACCTTGAAATTTGGCGCAAAAACGCGCGTAAATACGGCACGAACAATTTTTTGATCGCCGCTTTTTCGCCTAAAAATGGCGAGATTTTCACGCAAGAAAACATCAACAAAATCAACCAAATCGCCACGCAACTCGAACAAATCAACGGCGTAAATTCGGTTTTGACGCTGCTGGATATGCCGCTTTTAATGGCGTCAAATTCGAGTTTTGCTTCGCTACTTGAAAGCGTGCCAACGCTGAAAAACACGAACAACACAACGCTTGCAAAAACCGAATTTGAACTCAACCCGCTCTACAAAGAAAACCTCATCAGCAAAGATCTTAGCACAACTGCCATCATCATCAACCTGCGCGACCACAATGCCACGCTTGCAGAGGGCAGCGAGTTTTTCGCCACGCAAGAGCGCGCCGCGCTCAAAGCCTACCGTGATGAGCTGCGTAAAAACGAGTCGCGACTAATCGCGCAAGTCCGCGAGGTTTTGGCGCAAAACAGAGGCGAGGACACGCTGTTTTTGGGCGGGATGAATATGATCGCTAATGATATGATTAGTTACATCAAAAGCGACCTTTTCACCTACGGACTCGCCCTTAGCGGGATCATCGCTCTTTGCTTGTGGCTCTTTTTCCGCAGGGTGATTTTTGTCGTTTTGCCACTTGGCGTTTGCGCGCTTAGTGTCGTCACGGCAAGCGGAATTTTGGGCTTTTTGGGTTATGAAATCACCGTTGTAAGCTCAAATTTCATCGCCTTGCAACTCATCGTCACAATCTCGCTCATCATCCACCTTCTAGTCGCTTACATCCAATTTAGCCAAGAGCTGCCAGACGCTACGCAAAAAGAGCTGGTGTTTTTGGCGTTAAAAGAGCGCGTGTTTGGCTGTTTTTTTGCCGTTTTTACGACAATTGTCGGCTTTTTGAGCCTCTGCATCAGCGACATCGCACCAGTCATAGCACTTGGGGCGATGATGAGTTTGGGCGTGGGAGTTTCGTTTTTCATCACCTTCATCGCTTTTGCGAGCGTGATGAGCCTTTGCAAAAAACGCCCATTTAAGCCAAGTTTTCTCCACAGGCTGAAATTTAACGAATTTTGCGCCCGCCTAGCCCTCAACCACAAACGAGCCGTTTTAGGCGTGACGCTGCTTTGTGTGGGCTTTGGCGTTTGGGGGGCTAGCACACTTCGCGTTGAAAACAGTTTCATCGGCTACTTTAAAGAAAAAAGCGAGATTTACCAAGGGATGAAGCTAATTGACGAGAAGCTTGGCGGGACGATTCCGTTTGATGTGGTTGTGAAATTCTCACGCACACAAAACATCTCGCACAACTCGCTCTCCTCAGGCGAGGCGTGGTTTTCGCCAAACCACACAGACGAAATTTTAGCGGGACACAAAGCAGCACAAGCGCTGAATTTGGCGCAAAATTTGGTTGATGAAGAGGTGGATGAATTCGAATTTGAGGATGACGGGGAGCAAAACGCTTACTGGTTTAGCCAAAACAAACTTCGCATCGCCAAAATGGTGACGCTTTTTTTACAACAACGCGAGTTTGTGGGTTATGTCGGTTCGCTTGACTTGTTGCTGCAAATTGGCAAAAAACTTAACGCCAACACCGAGCTTGACAGCCTAACACTTGCCGTGCTTTACAAAACCGCGCCTGAGAGTTACAAAAAAATCCTCCTCTCGCCGTATGTCAGCTTTGAGGACAATGAGCTGCATTTTAGCGCGCGGATGCGTGACAGCGACCCGCAGCTAAGGCGAAACGAGTTCATTAGCCAGCTTCGGCAGGATCTAAACGAGATCTTACAAGGCGAGGACGCGAGCGCTGAGGTGAGTGGGATTATGGTGCTTTATAACAATGTTTTGCAAAGTCTTTTTGCCTCGCAGTTTGACACCTTGGGGCTTTTGGCGGCGGTTTTGATGGTGATTTTCATCGTCATTTTCCGCAGCCTCAAACTTGCCGCCTTTGCACTGCTTTCAAACGCTGCGGCGATCGTCTGTGTGTTTGGGGTGATGGGAGCGATCGGCATTCCTCTTGACATTATGAGTATCACAATCGCCGCGATCGCCCTTGGCATCGGCGTGGATAACTCGATCCACTACATCCACACCTACCAAAACAACCTCAAAAACTGCGGCAGCAAAATTTGCGCAGTGACGCAAAGTAGTGCGGGTATCGGCGTGGCGATGTATTACACAAGCGTTGTCATTTTCGTTGGCTTTGCGACAATGGTTCTAAGCAACTTCTACCCGACCATTTACTTCGGACTTTTCACCTCTTTGACGATGGCGTTGATGTTGCTTGCGGCGTTGATTTTGCTGCCTGCGATGCTTCTAATCCGCCTTCGCTAGTCTTTTTGGAATGTCAAATTCGAATTTGACAATGTTTTTTAAACTTTTAGTAAAATTTCAGTTTAACCTGTTACAATTCGATTGTTTTAATAATCATTATCATAAAAGGATCGCAAATGTCAGTTTTAGTTGTTGGGGCGGATGAGATTACTGCGATTAAAGCGGTGCTTAGGAATTTGGGTGCGAGTAAGATCGAGCATTGGGACGCTAGGAACGAAAACCGCGTTAATCGCCGTCCGATCCCGCTTGGGACGCAGTGTGTGGTGATGCTGACGAGTTTTTTGAACCATAACACCGCAAAGAAGATCAAAAATGACGCAAAAAAACAGGGCATTCCAGTTGTTTGTGCGAAGCGAAGCGTGAGCTGTGTGTATTGTGAGTATTGCAAAATTTTTGGGCTTAACAAAGAGTGTCAAAGGCTTTGCGAGCAGTAATTAGTTGAGAATCAAACTCAACTTTGACAATCACACAACCTACTTTTCATCTCCTCTGCGGTGTAAAAAGCCGCAGATTTACTTTTTTTTAGGTTTTTTTCGTTAAACTTAGCAAATTTTTCTTTATAAACGGAGTTAGGATGGGTTTTTTCGCACACGAATTAGAGGAGCATATCCGCACTTTAAACCACCTTCACACCGAGCTTTTAAGTGCTTTTGACACGCAAGTTGAAGAGGCGATCGAACTAAGCGTGAAGACGCTAAAAGAGGGCGGCAAAATCCTCTTTTGCGGCAACGGCGGAAGCGCGGCGGACGCGCAACATTTTGCCGCAGAGTTAAGCGGGCGTTACAAAAAGGAGCGCACGGCACTTGCTGGCGTTTCGCTGACAACGGACACTTCGGCGATGAGTGCGATCGCAAACGACTATGACTTTTCGCGCGTTTTTGCAAGGCAGGTTGAGGCGCTCGGCAGACGCGGCGATCTGCTTTTTGGCATCTCAACTAGCGGAAACAGCGCGAATGTTTTAGAGGCGTTTAAAAGCGCGCGTAAGATCGGAATTGGCACGATCGGGCTTAGCGGAAAGGGCGGCGGGGCGATGAACGAGGCGTGCGAGCTAAACATTGTAATGCCTTCAAACGACACGGCGCGAATTCAGGAGCTGCACATCCTCGTCATCCACGCGATTTGCGCGGGGATTGACGCTAGTTTTTAGTCAAATTTGGTTTTTGCAAATTCAGAAAGGACGCGGATGATTAAGCTTGTGTTTTTGGATGTGGATGGATGTTTGAGTGACGGCGGAATTTTTAACGCAAACGGCGGCGAGGAGCTAAAAAGGTTTGATGTTAAAGACGGATTTTTGTTGCAGCAGTGGAACAAAATGGGTTTTCTTAGCGCGATCATCACAGGCAAATCTTCGCAGATTGTAGCTCAGCGGGCTGAGCTTCTTGGCGTGAAACACTGCTTTCAGGGTGTGGGCAACAAGCTTGAAAAGGCTGAGCAAATTTTGCAGCAAGAGGGGCTTTCGTGGGAGGAGTGTGCCTGCATTGGAGACGATTTAAACGACATCAAGCTTTTAAAACAAGTTGGATTTTCATTTGCGCCAAGTGACGCGACAAGCGAGGTTTTGGGCGTTGTGAAACACCGCTTGACTCACCGCGGCGGACACGGAGCGGTGAGGGAGATGTTGGAGAGGATTTTGCAGCAAAACGGCGTTTGGGAGGAATTTTTGCAAAGGTGGCTTTGAGTTAAATTCGAATTTGACAAATTTTTTAACAGGCGGGGTTTGTGAGAGTTTTTTACTTGGCGTTAAGCGTTCTTTTCATCGGCGTTGGGTTTGTGTTTTTGACAAACAACAGCCCGTTTTTGCGGCTTTTTGGCGGACTTTCGCAGGTGAGGATGAGCGGTTTTGAGGCAAGCGGCTTTGAGCTTGACGCACAAGGCGTGGTGGTTAGGGAGTTTGAGGCGGATGAGGTTGTGCGTTTTGAGGATCGAGACGAGTTTAAACAAGCCCGCGTCAAGCTCTTTAAAAACGGCGTGACGCACGCGCTTAACACCTCGTTGGCGGTTTTAAAAGACGAGGTTTTAGAGGGGTTTGAAAAAGTCGCTTACACAAATTCGAAAAACATTGAATTTAACGGCACTCACGCCCTCTTTGAGCTAGACGAGGAGCGTTTGACGGCGGACGCGGAGTTTGAGTTGCGGCAAAATTCGCAGGTCATTTACGCAAAAAAGGGCGTTTATGAAGGCAAAAACGGCACTTTAAAGGCAAGTGGCGTTAGAAGCGTTGGCTACACAAAATAGTCAAAACCGAATTTGAAATGTTGCGGGGATTAAGCGTTTGCAAGGCAACTTTGGCTACCATTAAAGCGGTTAGGAGAGAGGATGAAAAGGTTTTTAGTGGCGCTGGTGTTTCTGCTAGGTTGTGCGTTTGGGGCGCAAAAAGTGGAGATCACGGCGGATGAAATTTTTGCGGATGAGCGGGTGCAGGTTTCGACTCTGACGGGGAATGTCGTGGTTAATAAGGGCAGTTTTGACAGGCTTAATGCTGATAAAGTTGTGATTAATGTTGATGCGAGTCGCCAGCCGCTGAAATACACCGCTACGGGCGATGTGAAGTTTCAAATTCTGCTTAGCGGAAAGCACTACAACGGCAGTTGCGGCAAGCTGATTTACGAGCCGCAAAAGCAGCTTTACACCTTTGAAGAGCGGGTTGTGTTGCGTGAGATCGAAACTAATCGTGTCGTAAATGCGCAGAAAATCACCGCCGACCAAGCCAAAGGGGTTTATCAAACTCACAACAAAAAGGCGCCAGTGAGGCTGATTTTTGAAGTGCAAAATTAACAAAAAGTAGCAAAATGAGGATCATCAACGCAAAATTTTTAACCTCTTCGCCCTCACTTGCGCTTTCGCCAGACTTTGGCGTGAGCGAAGTGGCGTTTTTAGGCAGGAGTAATGTCGGAAAAAGTTCGTTAATCAACGCTTTGTGCGGCGTTAATTCGCTTGCAAAGTCGTCACAAACGCCGGGCAAAACGCAACTCATCAACTTCTTTGAAGTCACATTCGCTCCGCAAAAAGACGAAGAGAATTTGTCAAAACCAAATTTGATTTTACCGCAGGAGAGAATGCGGGTTGTGTTTGTGGATCTGCCCGGGTTTGGTTACGCAAAAGTGAGCAAACAAACGCACGCTAGCTGGGAGAAAAACCTCAGCGAATTCTTGCAAAAAAGGGCGAATTTGCGCCTTTTTGTGCATCTTAAAGACGCGCGCCACCCAGCACTTGAAATTGATCAAAAGTTAGAGGAATTTTTGCGGGCATTTTTGCGAGGGGATCAAAAAAAGCTAACCATTTACACAAAAGCAGACAAAATCACGCAATCGCAAAGAAATCTCATCACCAAAGATGCGGACGCGCTTTGTGTCTCAAACACCAAAAAAAGCGGCGTGAGCGAGGCGAGAATGGCGATTTTAGCAGGCGTTTTGGGACAGCTTTGACGGAGGGCGAATGTTTTACTTTAAAAAGGCGCATTTAAGTGACATTGCGTTGATGCAAGAGATCGTGAAAAAAGAGGTTGAGGCGAAGGTGATTTTGCCGCGAAGTGATGATGAAATCGCCACGGCGATCCGCTCTTACACGCTAGTTTTTGCCGAGCAAAACGAGGCGTTTAGCGGCGCGCAAAAAGCTTACGCGAAGGCTCAAAACGCCGCTTTGGGCGAGGGGATTTTGGTTGGTTACAGCGCACTTCACATCCACACAGCAAAGCTTGCTGAGGTGCGAAGTTTGATCATCGCTGACGAGTTTCGCGCACAAGGCGTTGGCGCAAGGCTTGTTGGCGAGTTGCTAAAAGAGGCGCGCTCTCTTGGGCTGAGCGAGGTTTTCACGCTGACTTACAGGCGGCATTTTTTTGAAAAATTAGGCTTTGTGGAGATCTCAAAACAAGAGTTGCCCGAGCAAAAAATTTGGGCAGACTGCATCAAATGCAAACGCTTTCCTGTGTGTGATGAGATAGCGTTGATTACGAAGGTAAAGGACTAGGATGAATGCGAGTGAAGTAAAGAGGTTGAGGGTTCAAAGTGCGTTAAAAGAGCTAGTTGGCGAGGCGTTAGCGACTCTTGCAGACGAGCGGTTGCGCGACTTGTGTGTGACGGATGTGGAGTGTAAAAAAGGGCGGTTTGACGCCTTTGTGTTGTTGGATAAAGCGGCGCTTAACGAAGAAGAGCAACGCTATGTTTTGTCGCATTTAAGACGCGTGTCGCCGCGTTTGGAGCTGCACATCGCCGCGAGCGAGGGCTGGGCGAAGTCGCCAAAATTGCACTTTGAGTTTGACACAAGACTGCAAGAGCAAAACAGAATTGACGAGCTGTTTGCTCGTGCAAAAGCGGAGTTGCAAAACGCAAAAAAGGAGGAGAAATGTTAGAGTTGCAAAAGCTGGTCGAGTCGTGCGGAGTGAAGCTTTATGACGAAGAAATTGTCAGTGAAAACGGCAAGGCGATCTACCGCATCAGCATTATCAAAGACGGCGGCGTAACGCTTGAAGACTGCGAGAGAGTGAGCCGAATTCTCTCGCCGATTTTGGATGTTGAAGAGCCGATGAGTGAGAAATACACGCTTGAAGTGAGCAGCCCTGGGTTGGAGAGAAAGCTTAGCAAACCGCAGCATTTTGCGCTGAGTGTCGGCGAGTTGGTGAAGTTTAGCCTTCACGGCGACAAGGATGGGCGAGTTGGTAAGTTGGTCGCAGCTGATGAGGAGAATGTGGAGTTTTTGGTTGAGGGCGAGCTGGTGAAAACGCAGGTCGCACAGATCAAAAAGGCGCGAACTTTCGTGCAGTGGTAGTCAAATTCGGTTTTGACGATAAGGCAGGAAATGACATTCATCGAGCGGTATTTTTACAAGCCAAATTGGGCGATGAGGTGGCTAAGTTGGCTGCTTTTGCCCTTTTCGTTTTGCCTTTGGCTGGTGAGTTTATTGCGGGCAAAAGAGGCGGCGGCAGACTTTGGCGTAAAGGTAGTGAGTGTCGGAAATTTAACGCTTGGCGGCAGCGGAAAAACGCCTGTGACGCTAGCACTTTTTGAGGAGCTTAACGCGCGGGCGAAGTGCTTTGTTGTGCTAAGGGGTTATGGCAGGAAAAGTCGCGGTTTGTTGGTGGTTTCGCAGGGCGGAGAAATTTTTTGCGACACGCCTCAAAGCGGGGACGAGGCGATGCTTTTGGCGCAAAATGGCGTGAATGTCATCGTCAGCGAAGATCGAGCCAAGGGCATTGAAAAAGCCAAAGAATTAGGCGCAAAAATCGTGCTTTTAGACGACGGGTTTAGGCACTTTGACATCAAAAAATTCGACCTGCTGTTGCCGCCGCCTTTTACGCCCGCAAACGACTTTTGCTTTCCAAGCGGGTGTTACAGGATGGCGAAGCGTTTGCGCTCGCGGGCGGACTTGGCGTTAGAGCAAGAGGAGTTACAGCGAGAATTTGCGTTAGTGAGAATGCCGCAAGACTTGTCAAAATCAAATTTGGTTTTTACACGCCAAGAGGAGCTTTTAAAAGAGGCGAAAGAGGCGAATTTGCCGCCGCTTTTGATGTTAAGTGCGATCGCAAATCCTTCGCGTTTAGCGCCGTTTTACGAGCTTTGTGTTGGCAAAATCCACCTCAAAGACCACGGCGAGTTTAGCAAAGAGTGGGTGCGTGAGTGGATGAGGCAATGCGGAGCGGAGGCGCTTTTGGTGACGGAGAAGGACTTCGTGAAGATGCGAGGTTTTGGGGTTGAGATTTTTGTCTTGAAGATGCGAGTTAGATTGCCACAACGGCTTTTGGACGCGGTTTTAGAGTATGTAAAGGAGAGGTGATGTTGAGGATTTTGGCGTTTTTGACGCTGTTTGTGTTGAGTGCGAGCGGGCAGGAGTGGAGCAAAAAGTGCGACAAGGAAAACGCCCAGTCGTGTGCGGAGGCGGCGATGTTTTACTACAATTTGGCGCAAAATGGCGACCAGCGGCATTTGCAACGCGCGTTTGAATACGCAACCAAGGCGTGCGAGTTTAAAAGTGGCGCGGGCTGCAACATCCTAGCCCACTTCCACGACAACGGCATCGCCACTAAGCCCAACCCAAAAAAGGCGATCAAACTCTACGACAACGGCTGTAACATCGGCTTTGCGGGTAGTTGTCACAACTTAGCTGACATTTACGCAAGCGGGATTTTAGTCAAAAAGAACTACAAAAAGGCGCAAGAGCTTTACCAAAAGGCGTGCGCGGGCGGAGCAAAGGAGAGTTGCCGCGTTTTGGGGGCGTTTTTTGAGGAGGGTTTTTTCCGCACTTCGAGTAATGACGCGGGCGTAGCGATCAGCAAAATCGACCTACAAAAGGCGCGCGAGTTTTACCAAAAAGCTTGCGACCTCTCAGACGGTGTTAGCTGCAACAACCTTGCAGGCGTTTTGGGCAAACTCTCGCAAACGCCAGACTTACAAGTCGCACTTGGGCTTTACACAAAGGCGTGTGAGAGTTCGTTTGCCGTTGGTTGCTTTAACGCTGGGGTGATGTTTTACAACGCACAAGGTACGCCGCGGGACTTGAAGAAGGCAAAGGAGTTTTTCACAAAGGCATGTAACGGCGGCGTGAGCGTTGGGTGTGAGAATGTTAAGGCGTTGGAGCAAGCAGGGCAGTGAGAGGCGGTTTTTCACTCGTAGAGACGCTTTTTGCCATCGTCATCTTCTCGCTTTGCGCGCTTAGTTTGCCAAGCTTGACAAAAAGCCTGCAAAAGCCGCACGAAACGGCGCTTTTAAGCGAGTTTGTCAGCCAAAGCGAAGCGGCGATGGCGCTAGTTTTAAGCCAGCCTTTTGCCGCCCAAAACCTCACGCGCGCTGAGCTTTTTAGTCACCAGAGGTGCTTTGTCTTCTCGCCTGTGTTTGAAAGCGGGCGTTTTTCGCAGCTCCAAACGCGGCTAAATGTCAGTTTTGAGGCGCGTTTTACGCAAACAAAAGAGCGACGAGAGGTTTTGCTAAAAACGAAATTTGCAAAAACCGAATTTGACCTTTACGCAACGCAGTTTGGTGTTGGTGAGGTGAGGCAGAATTCGGTGAGATATTAAAGGCTATGAATGCAGTTTGAGACGATTATTTTTGACCTTGACGGGACGCTTGTGGATTCTAGTGAGGGGATTTTCAACTCGGTAAAATCAGCTTGCGAGGAGCTAAATTTGCGTCAGCCAAACGACTCTGAGCTCCGCAGTTTCATCGGACCGCCCGTGCCAGACTCGTTTATGAGAATTCATGGTTTGGCGGACGCGGCGGCGCAGGAGGCGACTTTGGTTTTTCGTAAATACTACCTCACTCAGGGGATTTTCGAGGCGCGAGTTTTTGAGGGCGTGAGTGAGGTTTTGGCAAAATTGTCAAAATCAAATTTGAATTTAGCAGTCGCCACCTACAAACGCGAGTCGGCGGCAAAACGCGTCTTAGAGCATTTTGGTTTGGCGGAGTTTTTCGGTGTGGTGTTTGGCGCGGACGCGGCGCATTTACGGCGTAAATCGCATATGATTTTAGACGCATTGACCTTTTTTGACACGCCGCCTCAGCGGGCGGTTTTGGTTGGTGACACGCTTCACGACTTGCAAGGAGCGCGCGAGGTGAAGGTCGAATTTGTGCCAGTTTTGTGGGGTTTTGGTTTTGAAAACGAGGCGGACGCGGCGGCGCACACAAGGCAGTTTGTTGCCAAAACGCCGCGGGAGATTTTGCGGTTAGTAGATTAAGGAGGGTGGTTTGAAAGCGGTTGATGAGTTGATGAAACAATGGGTGAAAGAGTGCGAATGCCCCGAAGCAGACGAGGTTTTTTCGTACATTGGCAGCGGCAAAAAACTCCGCTCAAAGCTGATCTTAAACATCGCTGAGCACAGCAGCGACTCGCTGCGGCTTTGTGCGGTGATCGAGCTGATTCAAGCGGCGAGTTTGTTGCACGATGATGTCATAGACAAGGCAAAAGTCCGCCGCGCAAAACCTAGCATCAACGCGCTTTTTGGCGACAAAACGGCGATTATGATGGGCGATATTTTATACGCCAAGGGGCTTTTTGAGGCGACAAAACTCTCGCCGCAAGTCGCGCAAATCGTCTCAAACGCCGTTTGCAAACTCAGCGTGGGCGAGATGCAGGATGTTTTTTTAGCAAAAAATTTCAACGCCGACAGAGGGCTTTACGAGAGGATGATTTACAACAAAACCGCTTCATTGATCGAAGCTAGTGCGCGTTGTGCGGGGATTTTGAGCGGCAAAGACGAGGAAAAACTCGCACAATACGGCAAGAATCTTGGCATCGCATTTCAGATCATAGACGACATTTTGGATGTTACCGCAAGTGACGAGGTGCTAGGAAAGCCCGCGTTTAGCGACTTTTGCGAAGGCAAGACGACTCTGCCTTACATCATCTTGCACGAGAGGTTGATGCCAACTCAAAAGCAAAAACTCCGCGCGCTTTGGCTAGTGGATTTGCGTGATCCAAGCAGGGCGCAAGAGGCGGCGTGGTTGTGTGAAAAATTTACACACACGGGGGCGATCGAGGAGTCGATTAAAATCGCACGAGAGTATGGCAAAAAGGCGTTAAACGCCGCTAGCAACGAGGCTTTAAAGAGGATCGCAAAAGAGATGATCGAGCGAGAATTTTAGCTCGTTTTTGTGGCGGCTTGAAAAGGCAAAACTCCCCAAAAAGCCGCCGTTTTCACCGCCTTTTTTATGCGTTTTGCAAAAACCGAATTTGGCGTTAAACGCAACTTTTTTCTAACAAAATTCTAAATCAAATTTGGTTTTGATATTTTTAATGTGTAATTTTGAAACATTTAACCATAAATTTTAACTGCGACTTGTCCGATTTAAATAAACCTTAAACATTTTTAGCGATAATCTAACAAAACTTCAACCTATTTTAAACGAAAGGATAGAAGATGAAAACTCAACAAAAGTTGATTTTGCTTCTAGTGGCGGTTTTGGGCGCGTGGGCGTTCGGACAGCTGGCTTTGGCGCGCGGCGAGTCGATTAACGCGGCGTGGCTTGTTGTAGCAAGTGCTTGTATCTACATCATCGGCTACTCGCTTTACGGGCGTTTCATCGCCACAAAGGTTTTGGAGCTTGACGACAACAGGGCGACTCCTGCTTACACGATGTATGACGGCAGCAACTACTGCCCGACAAACAAGTATGTTGTTTTTGGTCACCACTTTGCTGCGATCGCTGGTGCGGGTCCGCTTGTTGGTCCGATTGTCGCGGCGCAAATGGGCTACTTGCCGAGTATGATCTGGCTTCTTGTGGGCGTTGTGTTAGCTGGTGCGGTGCATGACTTTGTCGTCCTTGCGCTCTCGATCCGCCGCAACGGCAAGAGCTTGACGGAGATGATCAAAGACGAGCTAGGCAGCTTCACAGGCGGCGTGGCTATGGTCGGAATTTTCTTCATTATGCTTATCATCATCGCGATTTTAGCGATGGTCGTTGTTAATGCTTTGGCTGACTCTCCGTGGGGAATTTTCACGATCGCAATGACAATTCCGATCGCGCTTTTTATGGGTGTTTATATGCGCTACATCCGCCCGGGCGCGGTTTTAGAGGCTTCAATTTTTGGCTTCGTGCTACTCATTTTAGCACTTTGGGGCGGACACTATGTTAATGAAAGCCCAACTTGGAGCGCAGCCTTCACACTAAGCAAAGAGACGCTTGCGTGGGCGGTCATCGTCTATGGTTTCATCGCGGCGATTTTGCCAGTTTGGCTACTTTTAGCCCCACGCGACTACCTCTCAACCTTCCTTAAAATCGGCGTTATTGTCGGTATGGCGGTTGCGATTTTGATCGTGCAACCAGACTTGAAAATGCCTGCTTTAACTTCATTTACTGACGGCACAGGTCCAGTTTCAAAAGGACATTTATTCCCATTCTTATTTGTTACCATCGCTTGCGGCGCGATCAGCGGTTTCCACGCACTAGTTTCAAGCGGCACAACGCCAAAAATGGTCGAAAAAGAGGGGCAGTCGTTGCTTGTTGGTTACGGCTCGATGCTGATGGAGAGCTTGGTTGGTGTTATGGCACTTGTCACTGCGACAATCCTCGAACCACACATCTACTTCTCGATCAACATCGGCGGTTTTGCAGGCTCAAACCCTGACTTTATCGCAGGTGCAACGAAATTCGCAGAGCTTATCAAAAACGCAGGCTTTGTCATCGAGCCTGAGAAATTCGCAGGCGAGCTTTCAGCACTTGCAGAGGCGGTCGGCGAGAAGAATATGATGAGCCGAACGGGTGGCGCACCTACATTCGCGGTTGGTTTTACAATGTTAATTAGCGAGCTTTTTGGCGGCGAAGAGTCGATCAAATTCTGGTATCACTTCGCGATCTTGTTCGAGGCGTTGTTTATCCTCACGGCGGTTGATGCAGGCACAAGAACTGGGCGGTTTATGGTGCAAGACATTTTAGGCAACTTCCACAAACCTATGGCTGACACGCGCAACTTCGGCTTTGGCGTTCTAGCGACATTCATCTGCGTCATCGGCTGGGGCTACTTGCTTTACGCAGGCGTCACTGACCCACTCGGCGGCATCCACACGCTTTGGCCACTCTTTGGCGCGGCAAACCAAATGCTAGCAGGCATTGCCTTGATGCTTGGCACGGTTGTCATCTGCAAAAAAGGCTTGTTTAAATACACCTTTGTTACCGTTGTGCCACTTGTTTGGGTGCTTGTCACGACAATGTACGCAGCCTTGCAAAAACTCCTTCCAGCAAACGGCGAAGTCGTCCATGACGCAGTTAGCCATGTCGCCGCAGCACAAAAAGCCGCAGCGTCACTCGCAACCGCAACTGACCCAGCGCAGATCGAGCGATTAAGCGCGATTTTACGCAACAATGTCATTGACGCCGTGCTTTGCGCGTTGTTTATGGTTGTTGTGGTTGTTGTCTTTGTTAGAACTATTCAAATCTGCCTTGCAGCTTACAATGGCAAAACAGACGCTTACCCACCGCTAGCTGAGAGCGAGTACAAAAACGCAAAGGACTATGATGAGTCTCAATTTGTCGGCTCGGCTCACTAAGTTTAAGGCTGCTATGCAAAAGGCGAACACCATTGTGTGGCAGCTCAACGGCATTCCAAGCTACGAGGCGTATTTGAAACATTTCAGGGACAATCACCCCGACCAAACGCCTCTTAGCAAGGATGAATTTTTCAGACAAATGCAGGACAAAAAGGGCAAACAAGCCCGCTGCTGCTAGTCTTTTTGGGCTAGGTGAAAGCCTAGCCTTTTTAAATTCGGTTTTGACGATCTGCCGCTTGACGCCTATCGTTTTGCAAATTTGCAAAAACCGAATTTGACCCTCACTTGCCTTTGCGGTTAAGTCCGCGCGCAAACATCAGCTCGCAAACAACCAGCCCGCAAATTTGAAAAACTGCTTAATTTCAGCCCACTTTAAATAAAATTTGCTAAAATCACCCGCTATTTCACACGCGACAAGTCTTATTTGGTTGCTTTTTGCTGATGGTCGCGGAGGAATAAACCAAATTTTTTTCAAGGAGACGCATATGGTTACGATGCGAGATTTATTGGAGTGCGGTGTTCATTTTGGTCACCAAACAAGGCGTTGGAATCCGAAGATGAAAAAGTTCATTTTCGGCGAGAGAAAAGGGATTTACATCATCGACTTGCAAAAGACGATTCGATATTTCCGTGCGGTTTATAATGTCGTAAGAGACGCGGCGGCTGAGGGCAAGACGATTTTGTTCGTAGGGACGAAAAAACAAGCTTCAACCGCGGTGCAAGAAGCGGCGATGAAGTGCGGGATGCCTTATGTTTGCCAAAGATGGCTTGGCGGGATGATGACAAATTTTAACACGATCCGCCAGTCAATCCGCAAACTCGAAGTCATCGAGGCTATGGAAGAAGACGGCTCGATCAACCTTTTGACTAAAAAAGAGGGCTTGATGCTTCGCCGCAAAAAAGAGAAGTTAATCAGCGTTCTTGGCGGCATCCGCAACCTCAAAACTGCGCCAGATATGATGTTTGTGATCGATGTTGTCAAAGAGAAAATCGCTGTTGCTGAGGCTAACCGCCTTGAAATTCCTATCGTTGCGCCGCTTGACACAAACTGCGACCCAGATTTAGTAACTTACGGCATTCCGGGCAATGACGATGCGATCCGCAGCGTTCAGCTTTTCTGCAACGAGATGGCAGAGGCGATCAACGAAGGCAAGGCTATGCGTGATGCAGCAGGCGAAGAGAGCCAAGAGACTCAAAGCGTGACACAAGAGGAGAAGGACGCAGTTGTCGCTGAGGCAGTTGAAGAATTCTCACAAGTAGAAGAGTAGTCAAACTCGAATTTGCGGAGGGAAAGATGGAAATTTCAGCAGCAATGGTAAAAGAGTTGCGCGAATCAACCGGCGCAGGGATGATGGATTGTAAAAAAGCGTTGCAAGAGACAGGCGGCGACCTACAAAAGGCGATCGATGTTTTGCGTGAAAAAGGGCTTGGCAAAGCGGCTAAAAAAGCAGATCGCTTGGCTAGCGAAGGGCTTGTGAGCGTAGAAGTTTCAAGTGACGGCAAAGTTGCGACAATTAGCGAGATCAACTCAGAGACAGATTTTGTGGCAAAAAACGCCACTTTCGTCTCGCTTGTTAAAGATGTGACTGTTCATGTCCAAAACAGAGGGCTTAACAGCGTTGAGGAGCTAAACGAAAGCGAGATCAACGGCGTCAAGTTTAGCGACTATTTCAACTCGCAAATCGCAACAATTGGCGAGAATTTAGTTGTTCGCCGCTTTGAGACGATTAAAGCAGGCGAAAACGGCGTTGTCGCAGGCTACATTCACTCAAACTCACGCGTGGGCGTTTTGATCGGTGCGGCGTGTGACAGCGAGGCGACCGCAAGCAAAATCGGCGAGTTCTTAAAACATCTTTGTATGCACGCAGCGGCGATGAAACCAGTTGTCATCTCTTACAAAGACTTTGACGCAGACTTCGTTGAGAAGGAATACCTCGCGCTAAAAGGCGAGTTGGAGAAGGAAAATGAGGAGTTAGTTCGCCTTAAAAAACCACTTCACAAAATCCCACTTTACGCTTCACGCGCGCAGATCACAAGTGAGGTCTTAGCACAAGCTGAGGCAAACCTTAAAGAAGAGTTGAAAGCACAGGGCAAACCAGAGAAAATTTGGGATAAAATTTTGCCGGGGCAGTTGGAGAGGTTTATCGCAGACAACACGCAACTTGATCAACGCTTAACGCTTTTGGGACAATTTTTCGTAATGGACGACAAAAAGACGATCGAACAAGTTGTGGCTGAGGAGGCTAAGAAGCTTGGCGGGACAATTGAGATTGTTAAATACATTCGTTTTGAAGTCGGCGAAGGCTTAGAGAAAAAGAGCGAAGACTTTGCCGCAGAAGTTGCCGCGCAAATGGCGTAACTTCCACAAACTGCCGCCACAGCCTTTGCGGAGGGCAGTTTTTTGCCATTAAGCTTGTTGCTTAGTGGCTTTTTGTATTTTTCTTTCACCAACTAATTCTAAAAATGTCAAAATCAAATTTGAATTTAACGCCTCAATTTTTGCCACTCGACTTTTACTGACTCAAATTCGATTTTTGCAAACGACTTGCCAAAGACGCTAAAAGTTTTAATGCGTTTTAAAAAACAATGTTAAATTCGAATTTAAAATGAATTTAACTTAATTTTAGCTAGACTAAACCGCATTTTACAAAAGGATAACAAAATGAAACCAAAAGAGCTTCAACGGGCGTTAAGTTCGCGCCATTTGAATATGATAGCAATCGGCGGTGCGATCGGCACGGGACTTTTTGTCGCAAGCGGCGCGACCATCGCCACCGCGGGACCTGGCGGCGCGCTTTTAGCCTACGCGTTAATCGGCTTTATGGTTTATTTGCTGATGCAAAGTTTGGGCGAGATGGCAACTTACATCCCCGTCACAGGCAGTTTCGAGGAGTATGCCACGCGCTACATCAGCCCAAGTTTTGGCTTCGCAACGGGATGGAACTACTGGTTTAACTGGTCGATCACCATCGCAGCTGAGCTGGTTGCGGCGGCGATCGTGATGAAGTTTTGGTTTCCAGATGTCCCAAGCCACATTTGGAGTGGCTCGTTTCTCATCGCCATCTTCATCATCAACCTCTTTCGCGTCAAGGCTTACGGCGAGAGCGAATTTTGGTTTGCAAGCATCAAAGTCTGCGCCATCATCTTCTTCATCGTCTTGGGGCTTGCGATGATTTTTGGTATCATCAGCGGCAATGACGCTGGTTTTTCAAACTGGGTTTTGCAAGACGGCGACAAAAAAGCGCCGTTTGTCAATGGCTGGCTTGGCGTCTTTTCAGTCTTCATCATCGCTGGTTTTAGCTTTCAAGGCACGGAGATGGTCGCGGTTGCCGCAGGCGAGACAAAAGACCCCGAAAAAAACATCCCAAAAGCGATCAACTCGATTTTTTGGCGAATTTTGCTTTTCTACATTTTAGCTATCGCAATCATCGGCACGCTCGTTGCTTTCAACGACCCAAATCTGCTTAAAAATGACGACACGGACATCGCTTACAGCCCTTTTACGATGGTTTTTGAGCGAGCGGGAATCGCCGTTGCCGCAAGCGTGATGAATGCGGTCATTTTCACTGCCATTTTCAGCGCAGGCAACTCGGGGCTTTATTCAAGCACGCGGATGCTTTACGCGCTTGCAAGATCAGGCAAAGCACCAAAGATCTTTGGAGAGTTAAACTCTCACGGCGTGCCAGTTTATGCGCTTTGTGCGACTGCGTTTGTTGGGCTTTCTTGCTTTGCGACAAGTTTTATGGGAGACGGCGCGGCTTACGGCTGGCTGATCAACCTCTCGGCGATGAGCGGGTTTATCTTGTGGATTTCGATCGCGTGGTCGCACTACAACTTCCGCCGCGCGTATGTCGCACAAGGCGGGGATGTCAAAAAGCTGACATTTTACGCAAAGTGGTTTCCTTTTGGTCCAATTGTCGCACTCATTATGTGTTCAGTTGTCATTATCGCGCAAGGTTTTGACGCGTTTAGAAGTGGCGCAAGTCTAACCGTCATCCTCTCAGGCTACATCGGGTTAATCGCCTTTTTACTCGTTTGGGCGATCCACAAACTAGTCACCAAAAGCAAAGCGGTAAATCTCACCGAAGCGAATATGTCGCGCCCTTAATTTAGTCAAAGGAGTTTGTATGCAGTTTCACAAAATTTTGATCGCCAACCGCGGCGAAATCGCAGTTAGAATCATCCGCTCGTGTAAAGACTTACACATCCAAAATGTCGCCATTTACACCGCACCAGACAAAGACTGCTTGCATGTTAAGATCGCAGACGAGGCGTATGAGATCGGCTCAGACCCGCTCAAAGGCTACCTTGACGCACAACGCATAGTCGAAGTCGCAAAGGCGTGCGGCGCAGACGCGATCCACCCAGGTTACGGCTTTTTGAGCGAGAATTACGAGTTTGCAAAGGCGGTCGAAGAGGCGGGTTTGAAGCTGATCGGACCTAGTTCTGAGGTGATTTTGAAAATGGGCAACAAAAACATCGCCCGCGCGTTAATGCAAAAAAACGGCATTCCAGTTGTGCCAGGCACCGACCCTCTTAACCACGAGACGCCAGAGAGAATTTTAGAACTTGCAAGAAGGATCGGCTACCCAGTTATCCTCAAAGCCAGCGGCGGCGGCGGCGGACGCGGAATTCGCGAAGTGCAGTGCGAAGAGGAGTTGCTAAACTCTTATGAGTCGTGCAAACGCGAAGCCAAAGCATTTTTTAACAATGACGAAGTGTTTATGGAAAAACTTGTCGTCCAGCCGCGTCACATCGAGTTTCAAATTTTAGGCGACAACTACGGTAACATCATCCACCTCTGCGAGCGCGACTGCTCGATCCAGCGCCGCCACCAAAAGGTGATCGAAATCGCTCCTTGCCCGACAATCTCAAACGACATTCGCCGCAAAATGGGCGTTGCGGCGGTTGCGGCGGCAAAGGCGGTTGGCTACACAAACGCAGGGACGATCGAATTTTTGCTAGATGACTACAACAACTTTTATTTTATGGAGATGAATACCCGCATCCAAGTCGAGCACGGCGTGACTGAGGAGATCACAGGCATCGATCTCATCGCGCGTCAAATTCGCTACGCGGCGGGCGAGCTTATGGAGTTTGAGCAAAGTGAGATCAGTCCGCGCGGGTTTGCGATCGAGGCTAGGATCACAGCGGAGAATGTTTGGAAAAATTTCGCGCCAAGTCCTGGGACGATCACAAAATACCGCCCTGCGTTGGGTCCTGGTGTGCGGGTTGATAGCCACATCTACCAAGGCTATACAATTCCGCCGTTTTACGACAGCTTGGTCGCAAAACTCATCGTCCGCGCAACGAGTTATGATGTCGCGGTGAGTAAGTTAGAGCGCGCGCTTGACGAGTTTAAGATCAGCGGGATTAAGACTACTTTGCCGTTTTTGCGCGCAGTTTCAAAACGAAGGCATTTTAGACGCGGGTTTTTCGACACAAGTTACATCGAGCAACGCCTTGCCGACATTTTAGAAAACACGCACGATGAAGAACACGCAAACAACGAAGAGGTTGCAGCGGCGATCGCAGCGGCGATTATGAAAGTGAAAAAGTCGCGCGAATAGCGTTAAGCGAATTTGAGCCGTTTAGTTTCAAATTCGGTTTTGACATTTTAAAACAAGGAGTAAAAATGGCGTTTTTTGACAGCCCGTTTGCTGCGTTGAAAGAGAAGGTAAAAGAGCAGAATAAAGCCGCCGCAACGCCAGCCAAAGAGCCAAAACCAAACCCGAACAAAAACGAGTTTAAGGAGATTTTTGTTGAGCCAACAAGCGAGGAGATCGCTGAGTTTGAAGAGGCGTTGGCGTGGAAGCAGCACAAAGCTCAAAAACAAGAGGAGTTGCAAAACGAGTTTTTGCAATACACAAAAGAGGCGAAGATTAAGAAAATCTAGCTTCATTGGGCGTGGATTTGTCAAGTCAAATTTGGTTTTGACAAATTTGCGCCACTTCACCGCAAGGCTTCACAAACTTTAAAAGCAAATTTGATTTTAGCAAACTTAAATTTGCTTTTGGTTAAAATCGCCGCCAAAGGAGAGATGATGGCTTATGCGAAAAAAGATTTAATCTCAACAAAAAACCTTAGCAAAGAGGACATTTTAGACTTTCTAAATGACGCGAAAAAATTCAAAAAAATCAACCTGCAAAATGTAAAAAAACTTGACTTTTTACGCGGCGTGACGAGCATTAACGCGTTTTTTGAAAACTCGACAAGGACGCGGACGAGTTTTGAGATTGCCGCTAAAAGGCTGAGCGCAGACGCGATCAACTTCACGGCAAATTCGAGCAGCACGGCAAAGGGAGAGACACTGATTGACACGATCGCAAACATCGCGGCTATGCAAAGCGACATCTTCGTTTTGCGTCACGCAAGCAGCGGTGCGGCGGCATTTGTTGCACGAGAGTGCGACTCGTGCGTGGTGAATGCTGGGGACGGCTGTAACGAACATCCAACGCAGGCGTTGCTTGACTTGATGACGATTTACGAGCGGTTTGGCAGTTTTTCGGGGCTAAAAGTCGCGATCATTGGCGACATTTTTCACTCACGAGTCGCGCGCTCAAACATCTACGCGATGCAGACTTTGGGGATCGAAGTTGTGTTGTTTGGACCGCCGATGTTTATGCAAAACGCTGAGGTTTTTGGCTGCAAAATCGCTAGTTCGATGAAAGAGGCGTTAGAGGGTGCGGACGCGGTGATAATGCTGCGGATTCAATTAGAGCGGCAAAATGGCGAGGTGGCTTTCCCAAGCGTGCGTGAGTATAGCAAGTTTTTTGGGCTCACAAGAGCAAAGACGCAGTTTTTAAAAGAAGGCGCGATCGTCCTGCACCCCGGACCAATTAACCGCGGCGTGGAGTTAAACTCTGATGTTGCTGACGACCCGCGAATTTCGGTGATTTTAGAGCAGGTGCAAAACGGCTTAGCGGTGAGAATGGCGGTGCTTTCTAAGGTTTATGCCAACCTAAAAGGCGTAAAATTGCAAATCGAGGATTAAGATGAAGAAACTTTTTATAAACGCGCAAATCATCAACGCAGACGGACGGGTAAATGGCGGCGTGGAGGTTGTGGATGGGCTTTTTGGCAAAATCTACACGCAAGAGGAGCTAAGCAAAGTTGCCAAAACCGAATTTGACGAGGTTTTTGACTGCAAAGGTTGGCTTTTGACGCCGGGACTCATCGACCTTCACACGCACTTTCGCGACCCTGGGTTGGAGTATAAAGACGACATAGAAACTGGCTCAAAGTGTGCGGTTGCGGGCGGCGTAACGACTTGTGCGTGTATGGCAAACACAAATCCAGTTAATGACAACGCTGAGGTGACGCGTTATATCGTAGAAAAAGCGCGTAAAATCGGGTTGATCGACCTTCTGCCGATCGGGGCGATCACAAAAGGCTTGGAGGGCAAGGGTGTTGTGGAGATGGGCGATATGCACGAGGCGGGCTGCGTGGCGTTTAGTGATGACGGGAGGATGGTTGCACGCAGTGATGTGATGCGGTATGCGCTTGAATATTCGCGTTTTCACGGCACTTTTGTCATCTCGCATTCGCAAGACTGCTCGCTTTGCGCGGGCGGGCATATGCACGAGGGCAAGGAGTCGATGCGGCTTGGTGTGCGTGGGATGCCGCGCGAGCAAGAGGAGATCGCTGTGGCGCGGGATATGCTTCTTGCTAAACTTACTGGCGGACACATCCACATCGCACACATCAGCAGCGCGTGGAGCTTGAAGATGGTTGCGGAGGCGAAAAAAGAAGGCGTGAATATCACCTGCGAAGTCACCCCGCACCATTTTAGCTTCACTGACAAAGATGTTGGCGAGTATGACACGAATTTCAAGATGAGTCCGCCGCTTCGAGAAAGAAGCGATGTTGAGGCGATGAAACAGGGTTTAAAGGACGGCACGATCGACATCATCGCCACCGACCACGCTCCGCACCACTTGGACGAAAAGTTTAGAGAATTTGACAAAGCACCATTTGGAATTTTGGGCTTGCAAACGCTTGTGCCGCTGAGTTTAAACCTCGTTCGCGAGGGCGTTTTGCGGTTGGAGGATTTTGTCAGGCTTACAAGCTTAAACCCTGCAAAGATGATCGGCGAGAGTCAAAAAGGCGCGGTAAAAGAGGGCTTTTTGGCGGACTTTGCGCTCATTGACCCCGAAGAAGAGTGGGTTTTTGACGAGACAACCAACCTCTCAAAGTCGCAAAACTCGCCTTGTTGGAAAAAGCGACTCACTGGGCGCGTGAAGGCGACTTTTAAAGCTGGACGCAAGGTTTTTTAACGCCAAAGGAGTGGGGATGAAAAAAGCACTTGTTGTGGTGGATATGCAAAATGATTTCATAGACGGCGCGCTTGGTTTTGCGCAAGCTTCAAGCGTGACGCAAAAGGTCGCAAAGCTTGCGGGCGAGTTTGAGGGGGATTTGATCTTTACTTTTGACACGCACGAAGAGGATTATCTACAAACCAAAGAGGGGCGGAATTTGCCCGTTACTCACTGCGTGAAAAACAGCGGCGGTTGGCAGGTTGCAGCGCAGTTGCAGCCCTTTTTGCAAAGGGCGGTCAAGGTGGTCGAAAAGGGCGGTTTTGGGAGCTTGCAGTTGGCTGAGTTTTTGCAAAAACAAGGCTATGAAGAGGTCGAGTTTTGCGGACTCGTCTCACACATCTGCGTCTTTCACAACATAATTTTAGCCTTCAACGCCCTGCCAAACGCGCGACTAGTTTTGCACAAAGACGCCACTGCGAGCTTTGACTTAGCCTTGCAAGAGCACGCGTTTGCGCTGTTAAAAGCCTTTTGGGTGGAGGTCGTCTAGTCAAATTTGGTTTTGACATTTGCAAAAACCGAATTTGAAATGACGCCAAAGGAAGTGGATGAAGATTGAGAAACAAACGCGGCTTTTTTACAACTTAAAAGGGATTTTGACGATGCTCTTGCCTGCGAATGAAAAGGGCTTTGACGCCATTTTGCGCGAGGCGGCAGCACGGGAGGATTACGAGGAGATTTTGACGCGGGCGGACTACTACTCAAATGTCGCCTCACCGCTTGACTTAGCAACTTCTGAGCCGCTGAGAGAGTTTCGTTTTGCTAAAAAAGGCAGAGGGACGGTGTATTTTTTCGACCTTTTTAAAGTCGGGCGAAATTTTGACCAAAATCTGCTTGTAAAGCGGGAATTTTGTGATTGCTCGTGGGGTTTTAACGAGCCGACACTTTGTAAAAACCGCCCGATTTTACCGCGTTTTGACAGGCTTGGCGGAAAGTTTGGCGGCGCAAATTCGACCCTGCTTAACTTTGACGGCGTGAGGCATTTTGTTTTTGTCAAAGACGAGGTTGAGTTTAAGAAAAAGAGCGATAAGATTTTTTGGCGAGGGGCGGCTTACCAGCCGTGGAGGCATAAGATGTTGCAAACGCTTTGCGGCAAGCCGTTTGCGGATGTTGGTGACACGGCAAAAACCCCGTTTAACGAAGGTTTTGTCAAGCCGCGCGCAAGTTTGGCGCAACATTTGCAACACAAATTTATCCTCTCGCCAGAAGGTAATGATGTCGCGACAAATTTGAAGTGGATTATGAGTTCAAATTCGGTTGCGTTGATGCCGCCGCCGCGTTTTGAAAGCTGGTTTTGCGAGGCAAAGCTCAAACCTTGGGTGCATTACGCCCCGCTTAAAGAGGATTACTCAGACGCCGAGTCGGTGCGAGAGAAGTTGCTTAGTGACTCGCAGCTTTGCGAGGAGATCGTCCGCAACGCAAACGCGTGGTGCGCGCAGTTTCGCGAGCCTAGACGCGAGTTTGTCACGGGCGTTTTGACGCTTGCGAAGTATTTTCAAAAGACAAATCAGGGCGAGTTTTTCTAGCGTTTTGGCAAATTGTGTCAATCAAATTTGATTTTAACAACTTGTGTGACGCCCGCAAATTTGTCAAATTCGAATTTGACTTAACAAGGCGCGAAATATTTTTAATTTAAACTTTAATTTAAAAAAATCGTGTATAATTGCGCGATTTACTTTTTAAGGGAGAGAAAATGGCTATCAACATCTACTACGACAAAGATTGTGATTTAAGCTTAATCAAGTCAAAAAAAGTCGCCATCATCGGCTTTGGCTCACAAGGACACGCGCACGCAGAAAACCTACGCGACAGCGGCGTTAGCGTTGTCATCGGGCTTAAAGAGGGTGGAAAAAGTTGGGCGAAAGCGGTTGCAAAAGGTTTTGAAGTAAAAAGCGTTGCAGAGGCGACAAAAGTTGCAGATGTGGTTATGATTCTCACGCCAGATGAGTTGCAAAAAGAGATTTTCGAAGAGAGCATCAAGCCAAACCTCAGCGAAGGAGATGCCATCGCATTCGGACACGGCTTTAACATCCACTACGGGCAGATCGTCCCGCCAAAAGGGGTGGATTGCATTATGATCGCGCCAAAAGCACCGGGTCACACAGTCCGCAGCGAGTATGTCAAAGGCGGCGGAATTCCAGACTTGGTTGCAGTCGCGCAAAACGCGTCAGGCAAGGCGCTTGAACTTGCTTTAAGCTACGCCTCAGCGATCGGCGGCGGCAGAAGCGGGATCATCCAAACCACCTTCAAAGATGAGACTGAAACCGACCTTTTTGGCGAGCAAGCGGTGCTTTGCGGCGGGCTTTGCGCGCTAATTAACGCAGGTTTTGAAACGCTTGTCGAGGCGGGTTACGCGCCAGAAATGGCGTATTTTGAATGCCTCCACGAGACAAAGCTCATTGTCGATTTGATCTTCACAGGTGGAATGTCGGATATGCGCTACTCGATCTCAAACACCGCTGAATTCGGGGATTATGTCAGCGGCAAACGAGTCATTAGTGAGGAGAGCAAAAGGGCGATGAGGGAGATTTTACGCGAAATCCAAGACGGCACTTTTGCGAAAAACTTCATTTTGGAGAAGCAAACGGGCTATGTGAGGATGAACGCTGAGAGAGCGGCGGCGAAGGCAAGCCTACTTAACCAAACGGGCGAAAAACTCCGCAGCTTAATGCCGTGGATCAAAGAGGGCAAGCTTGTTGATCAAGAGAAAAACTAGTCAAATTAGAATTTGACATTTTTAAACTTTGCGGCAAATGTCGCCACCGCGGCGGCGTTTGCCTTTTCTTCCAAAAAACCGCTTTTTAAGAAACTTTAAAGTCTATTTTGGCTAAACTCATAGGCATTTTGCAAAGAAAGGTGGTAATGAGTCGTGCCAGGAGTTAAACTTTTTCCAAACGAGAGTTTTGACGAAGCTTACAGACGCTTTAAAAAACAAACAGACAGAAACTTGATTGTCACTGAGTTGCGCGCAAGACGCTATTTTGAGCCGATGACTGAAATTCGCAAGAAACAGAAGATCGCAACTCGCAAGAAGATTCTAAAAAGACTTTGGATGTTAAGACGCTACGAGTCAAGACTCTAAAACTTCCCGCCACCTTGCGTTTTGCGAGGTGGTTTTAACTTTTTTGAAGGCAGATGATGAAAAAAAACGCGCTAATGATGAAACTTTCACCAAACACTTTTTTCCCTCGTAAAATCAACACAACCAAACCCGCTTCAAGCGTGACTCAAAACGCGCAAAACGAGTCGGCTAGTTTGGACGACATTAGCACGCAAACGCCTAAAACAGAGGCGAGTGAAACTCAGGTGACAACGCAAGAGCACAGCGCGCCAACGCCGCAAGAGCTGCTAAGCCAAACGCTGTTTGCCAAAGCAAAAAGCGAGGAGTCGCAGCCGCGCGAGCAGAGCCAAACTCAACCTTCACAAGAGTTGTCAAAACCAAATTTGAATTCAGCAAAAGAGGATGAGAGTGCGGCGCAATTTCCGCAAAAATTTGTCATCCTCTCACCTAAAACTTTAAAGAAAAACGAGGCGGCAACGCGGTTTTTAGCCGAGTTTTTCACACAAAATTTTATACAAAATCTCAGCGTTGAACTTGCCAAAAAAGCTGAGTGGAGAGAGCTTTTTGTCAGCAACTCAAAACACCAACAAAGCGCATTTGAACTACTTGAAACAAGCCTTAGCAGCGAAGACAAAGAGCAAATTTTGCAAGACACAGGGCGCTGCAACCACATTTGCAACCTCGAATTTTTTGGAAAAATCTCTGCGAAGGATGTCGGCGAATTTTTTTGGGAAAACGGCTTAAAAAAGAGCTATGACGACCTTAGCGAAACGCACATCAGCAACATTTTTTCACTCATTTCACAACTTTTTGAAAACGCCTTGAACGAAGGGCTAAAAGAGAGCGACTTGAACCTCTTTTTGGAGCGAGTTTTGCCGTCTATGTCGCTGTTTGCGGGCTTTTTGAAGCTTTATGCAAAAACTGCTTACTTAAAAGCGGGCGCGGCGTTTGTGGCTGACTTTTGTGCGACTGCGAAACTTCAATTTAGCTTAAAGGCGGCTATTTGAGCGAGCTAAATCGCTGGAATTTGATCTACTCGTGGCTTGACCCAGTTGCGTTGCAGCTTGGTTGGTTTTCTCTGCATTGGTATGGGATTATGTATGTCGCGGCGCTTTTGGTTGCTTTTTTTGCCGCGCTAAAATTCGCTCCTTCGTTTGGAATTTCAAAAGAAAATGTCGAAAGTTATGTTTTTTACGCTGAGATCGGCGTGATTTTGGGCGCGCGACTTGGCTACATTTTGATCTACGATCCGCACACCGCCTACTATCTCACACATCCGTGGCAGATCTTCAACCCAGTCTCAAACGGCGAATTTGTCGGCATTCGCGGGATGAGCTACCACGGCGCGGTTGTCGGCTTTGTGGCGGCGAGTTTGCTTTACTGCAAACTCAAAAAGCAGCAGATGTGGCGGCTGCTTGACTTGTGCGCGCTCTGTATCCCGCTTGGCTACATCTTCGGGCGAGTCGGCAACTTCCTCAACGCGGAGCTTTTTGGCAGGCAGAGTGATGTGTTTTGGGGCGTTTTCATCGAAGGTGCGTTGCGTCACCCAAGCCAGCTTTACGAGGCGTTTTTTGAGGGTGTGGTGCTTTTTGGGTTGATTTACGCGTGGCGTAAAAAGCAGCGATTTGAGGGCGAGTTGATCTGTGTTTATCTCTTTTTCTACGGCGTTGCGCGCATCTTTTGCGAGGCGTTTCGCGAGCCAGACTCGCAGATCGGCTTTCTTGCTTTTGGGCTGAGTATGGGGCAGGTTTTGAGCTTTTTGATGATTTTTGCGGCGGTTGTTCTCTACGCCATCTTGCGTCAAAAGTCGCCCAAAAACGCCGCTACAAAGGGCAAGAAAACGCGTTGAAACCAAATTTGAATTTGACATTCTCAACCAGCTGTGCAAAACGAATTTGCAAAAACCAAATTTGACTTAAAGCGTGCCGCCAAAACGCCAAATTTCGCAAAACTAGTCGCCTAAATTCCAAACCTGCAAACCAAATTTGGTTTTGACATTTTCGCCCTCACTCGCCACGCCTCGCTACAACTCAGCTCGCCTCCGCCACGCCTCGCCACCGCCAACTTTGCGACCAAAATTTTGCAAAAACCAAATTTGGTTTAATTTTAAGCCCATTTTTGCTAAAATCGACAATTTTACTTTTTTAAAAGGGCGAAAATGGGTGATTTTTATGACGCAAAGTCGGTTGAAGAAAGTTACTACAAAATCTGGGAAGATCGCGGTTATTTTGAAATTGACGGCAATAAACAAATCCAAAAAGAGGGCAGGAATTTTTGCATTATGATGCCGCCGCCGAATGTCACGGGCGTTTTGCACATCGGACACGCATTGACCTTCACGCTACAAGACATCATCACGCGTTATAAAAGAATGGACGGCTACGCGGTTTTGTGGCAGCCAGGTCTCGACCACGCGGGGATCGCGACTCAAAACATTGTCGAAAAGCAGCTTCTTGCGGAGGGGACGACAAAGGAAGCCATCGGCAGAGAGGCGTTTTTGCAACGCGTGTGGAAGTGGAAAGAGAGCAGCGGCGGGCGGATTTGCTCACAGCTTCGTCGTCTTGGCGCGACTCCTGCGTGGAGTAGGGAGCGTTTTACGATGGACGAGGGGTTGAAAAACGCGGTGCGCGAGGCGTTTGTGAGTCTTTACGAAAAGGGGCTGATTTACCGCGGGAATTATATGGTAAATTGGTGCACGCACGATGGAGCGCTAAGTGACATCGAAGTTGAGCACCAGCCAAACAAGGGCAAACTCTACTACCTTCGCTACTTTTTGGCGGGCTCAAAAGAGTTTGTGGTCGTGGCGACAACGCGTCCTGAGACATACTTTGGCGACACGGCGGTGATGGTTAATCCGCAAGATGAGCGTTACGCGCATTTGCTCGGACGCGAGGTCGAGCTGCCGCTTACGAACAAGCGAGTGAGGATTATCGCTGATGAGCATGTGGATGCGCAGTTTGGAACGGGGATTGTCAAAGTCACGCCTGCGCACGACACAAACGACTACGAGGTCGGCAAAAGGCACGGCTTGGAGTTTGTGACGATTTTTGACGAAAAAGGAATTCTAAACGACAAGTGCGGAAAATTTGCGGGCTTAGAGCGGCTTGCGGCGCGCGAAATTGTCGTTGGCGAGCTTGAAAAGGGCGGTTTTGTCGAGAAGATTGAGGACTATGAAAATCAAGTCGGCTACTGCTATCGTTGTAAAAATGTTGTCGAGCCATACATCTCAAAGCAGTGGTTCGTCAAACCAGACATCGCCCAAAAGGCGGTTGCGGATGTGGCTGCGGGTGGAGCGAGTTTCTTTCCGCCACATTGGATCAACTCGTTTAACGCGTGGATGCGCGATTTACAGCCGTGGTGCATCTCGCGGCAGCTTTGGTGGGGACACAGAATTCCCGTGTTTTACTGCGAGTGCGGACACGAATTTGCCGCGCGTGAAGAGTCGCCAAAGAGCTGTCCGAAGTGCGGCGGCGGCAGTTTTACGCAAGATAAAGATGTGCTTGACACTTGGTTTAGCAGCGGACTTTGGCCGATCTCAACGCTTGGTTGGGGCAACGGCGAGGCGTTAAAAGGGCAGAAGTGGTTTGAGGGGGATTTGCAACGCTTTTACCCAAATTCGCTTTTGATCACGGGCTTTGACATCCTCTTTTTCTGGGTTGCGAGGATGATGTTTCAGTGTGAAAACGCCACGCAGCAACTGCCGTTTAGCCAAATTTATCTTCACGCACTAGTCAAGGACAAAGAGGGCAAGAAGATGAGCAAGTCAAGCGGAAATGTCATCGACCCGCTCAGCAAAATCGAAGAATTCTCAGCTGACGCGTTGCGGTTTAGCTTGGCGGTTTTGTGCGTTGCTGGACGCGACATCAGAATGTCAGACGAAGCGCTCGTCTTGTCACGAAATTTCATCAACAAGCTTTACAACGCGATGAAGTTTTTGCTCGCAAACAGCGGCGAGGAGGCGTTTGGCGAATTTGCTAAAACCGAATTTGAAACGCAGGTTGGGCGGTGGATGAAGGCGCGTTTTGAGGTTTGCGTAAATGAAGTGAGGCAAAGCCTTGACGCTTACCGCTTTAATGACGCGGCGAGTGCGTTACAGCGCTTTTTGTGGGACGAGTTTTGCGACTGGGGAATTGAGCTTTTAAAGGTGCAAAAAGAGGGCGTTGGCGAGCTTGGCGCGGTCTTTAAAGAGGCGATGAAGCTGCTTAGTTTGTTTATGCCTTTTTTTGCTGAGTTTGCCTACCACGAGCTTTCAAAAACTTCGCTTCAAAGCGCGCAAAGTGTGATGGTGACGCCGCTGACACCTGCTAGCACACCTGACGCGGTGGCGTTAAAAGACTATGAGAGGCTAAAAGAAGCGGTCGTTAGTCTTCGCCGCGCAAAGGCTACCATCGAGCTTGGAAACTCAAAAATTCCTGCTGCGAGCGTGAGGTTTTTTGCAGAATTTGACTTTGAGAGCGTGAGAAATTTTGCCCAACGCCTCGCAAAGGTCGAAAACATCAAACAAGTCACCGCCGCTGAGCAAAACTGCGTCCGCGACATCTCTGAGAATTTGGAGAGTTTTGTCGGGCTTGAAGGGGTGGATTTAAGCGCGATCACAGCGCGGCTAAACGCCCAAAAAAGCAAGCTGACAAAGGAGTTTGAGAAGCTAAGTGCGATGCTTTCAAATGAAAAATTCGTCAAAAACGCCCCGTCAGCAGTCATCGAAGAAAACCGCGCGGCGGCTGAGTCGGCGAGGCTTCGTTTAGCCAAAATAGACGAAGAGTTGAGTAAATTCGCATAAGCAGCCAAAATGGAGTATTACAAACTCTTTAACCTCCAACCAGACGCCACGCACGAGGAGATCCGCAGGCGTTACAAGGAGCTTGCGAGGCTTTACCACCCAGACTTCAACGGCGGAGACAAAGCCGCGGAGGAGAAGTTTAAGCAGCTTGGTGAGGCTTACGCGGTTTTAGGAGACGAGCAAAAACGGGCGCAATACGACAAGCAGATGGGCTTTAAGGGCGGTTTTGGCTACATGCAACAGCCTTCGCAAGGTGATGAAAACGCGGCTTGGCAAAAAAGCGCGCAAAGTAGGCTTGAAGAGCTGCTAAACAGGCGGCTTGCGTGGCTTGAACTCTACTTTCAGGCAGTAAAGGTGCGGCGGGATGAGGATTTAGTGCGCGCACTTGGTGTTGGCAGAGACTTGGTAAAGGAGTTTTACGAGTTTGCCGCTAACGCCCGTGAGGGCGATTTGAGCGAGTGGGTCGAGGCGAGTTTTGACGAAGTAGTTGATAAATACAATCACCTAGTCGATCTTTTTGAAAACCGCCGCCAAAGCCCGCCCCCGCCAAATTTCGCCCCTTCTCAAAGCAGAGGTTGCAGCGCAGGTTGCGGCATTGGGTGTTTGAAAATCGTCATTTTTTTCGCAACTTTTGCGGCGGCGATGCTGGTTGCGGCGTGGCTGTTTGGCTACTGGCTTGTGGCGTTGCCCTTTGCGTTTTTGCTCGCTCTCATCTCGCTTGCTGTGTAGTCCTCTTGCTTGCCGCCGCCGCAGTAAAACGCCGTTTCAAATTCGGTTTTGACATTTTTGGTAATATGATTTTAATATCTTTATAATGTTAAAAAGATATAATCCCAAAAATTTCGCAAGGAGTGAGGATGATTATCTCAGTCGTTAATGAAAAGGGCGGCAGCGGCAAAACTACCGTTGCGGTAAATCTCGCCGCAAGGCTTGCAGAAGATGGCGATAATGTGCTTTTGATAGACGCAGACCCGCAACGCTCGACAGAGGTTTTTGCTGATATGCGTTCTCAAAGTGAGTTAGGCTCGCTGTTTAGCTCGGTTAGCAAAACGGGACTTGCGCTCAAAGATGAGATCAAGCGGATGAGCTCAAACTTTGATGTCATCGTGGTGGATACGGGCGGGCGCGACTCGAAAGAGATGAGGCAGGCGATGCTTTCAAGCGACATTATGATCGTCCCGACCGTGCCTTCGCAGTATGATGTCAGCGTGCTTGACCATATGCTTGAAATTTACGAAGAACTTCAATCCTTCAACGAAAAACTCGCCTGCTTTGTGCTAATCAACCGCGTCTCGCCAAACCCTTTTCTAGCGCGCGAGTTGCGAAATATGCGCTCTTACATTTCAAGCGTGCAAAAAGAGCGTGGCTTAGCAGGCGTGCATCTTCTTGATAGCGTCATTTACGAGCGACTTTCTTACAAAAAAGCGGTCATCGAGGGCAAAAGTTTGAGAGAATTTTGCAAAGCAGGCGACAAAGCCCGCAGTGATTTTGAAGATTTTTACGCTGAACTTTTGAGGTGGAGCGAAAAGTTATTTGGTTAAAAAGGGGTCAAAATGGGCTTTAAAACTTTAACAAAAAAGCGAAACGCAAGCAACTTTCTTAACTCCGCCCGCGGCGAAACGGACGAGACGGAGGCGCTGAGCCAAAACCTAGAAGAGATGCTGCAAAAGGCACAAAATTTAAGTAAAACGAACAAATTCGAGTCTGCGGTAAGCGCGAAAAAAGAGCTGCCGCACCAAGAGGCTCAGCCGCTAAAAACGCCAGCCAAAGAGGAGGCAAAAGCGGCGAAAAAAGGGCTAAAACGCAACAAGACGATCCTGCTTTACTTCTCGCCTGAGGAGTTGGAGCTGATCAAATCCCAAGCCGAGGCGATGTATATGAATGTTAATCAATACATCCGCTTCAAACTCTTTTTTGGCGCGAACAAAGAGGCTTAAACGCAAGCTAAGCGCCCAAAATTGTCAAAATCAAATTTGGTTTTGACAATTTTTCTTATAACAAAATTTTCTCTAAAAGCGGCATCGACACAAACGCGAAAAAGACCCCAAACGCCATTGAACTGACGGCTAAATTTGAGTCAAGTTTGGCGCGCATCACCATCGCCACCGCAAGTGCCATTGTCGGCATCGAGCTTTCAAAAACCGCCACCGCCGCCGAAGGTGTGAGGGCAAAACCGCAGAGTTTTAACAGCAGGATGAAAACTAGCGGCGCAAAAAGCATCTTTGAGAAAATGACGATGGCGGTGCTTTTGTAGCTGGTTTTGACGGCGTTAAAACCAAGTCCCAAGCCGATGGCAAAAAGCGCAACGGGCGTGGCAGCACCGCCAAAGAGGCGGATCGGCTCGAAGATGAATTCGGGGATCGGGACGAGTTTGAACGCAAAGCCTGCCATAAAGGCAAGAAAGGGCGGAAAAGTGAGGACTTTTTTGACATTTGCGCGCAGGCTCACTGGCTCGTTGCTCGCCAAACTTAACACAAATGGCGCAAAAAGCGACATCGGCAACGCCGTTGCGATGACATCATATAAAATGACTTCGCTGATGAATTTTGGGTCGTTAAAGAGCGACTGGATGATCGGAATGCCAATAAAGAGCGTGTTGCCAAAGGATGACAGCAGGAACATACTCACCAAAGTTGCGCGCGAAAAGCGGCACAGCTTGCCAAGAGCGACACTAAAAACGCCAGCTAAAAGGCACGAGGTAAGTCCAAGCAAGATGATGGCGACTAGCGAAAAGTCGATGCGAAGGTGGTAACTTCTCTCGAAGATCAAACACGGCAGCGCAAAGACGATCGTAAAGTCCAAAAATGCCCGCGACTGCTTGTTTTTCAAGACGCCAATGCGCTTTGCCGCGTAACCGCCCATCAACAAAACCACAATCGTAAAAAGCGGTGAAAAGACCAACATTTTAAGCCTTTAAGAAAACTTTAACAAAAGTTTTGCAGGGATGAAATAAATTTCGCGGGTTTATACAACTAAATTCTTTACAAAAAGTAAATGCGGCAAAATTTGCGTGAAATTTCAGAAAAAATGGGTAGATTTTACACATCTTGCCAAACTTTCACGCCAAGCATTGCGCGTAAATCAAATTTGGTTTTAGCAAATTTGCGAAAGTCGAATTTGATTTGACATTAAGCAAAAGTAGTTTGCGTGAAATAATAAAACATAGTGCATTATGTTTAACTACACTTGCCAATTCGTATTGCGTGGTTTAAAGTGCGGTTAAACAATTGATGTGATGATGAATATTGATTTATTTTAGGCTATTTTGTTATAATTGTTAATTTCAAATATCAGGACATTAAACGCATAGGCGAAGTTTTGGTTGATGATGAGGGTAGGGTTTATGAAGATGGGCTTATCATAGGCTTTGGCGCAGGGGACATAAGCGTGAAGTTAAGGGGCGGCGAGCTTTGAAGTTTGTGTCATTTTATGAGAATGTTAATGAAATTGTGGCTAATTTTTGCTACAATACCTAAAAATTTAAGGCGAGCAAATGGACTACAAAAAGGCGTTTTATAGTAGGTTAGAGGATTGTTATTTGGGGGCAAAGATAAAGCAAGCTCAAAGCCATCACGCGACTTTACAAGAAAGCAAGGCGCAAGATGAGCAAGCAAGCCAAAAAGCACAAAGCAAGCTAAACACCGCACAAAGCGGCTGGACAAATCTTTTGATGATAAAAGGACGCTATTTTACGCACATAAAAGCGCATTTAGAAGCGCGTATCAAAGCTCTTGTGGGCGATGATTCCATAGAAACAAACGACATTTACAACAAGCTTTACACATTTTTTGATAGCTACCTAAACGAAACAGGCACGCCCTTTTTCACCGACACGCCTATTTACAAAAACATTTACGCTAAAATTTACTCAAATTCCAAAGACACTAGCCTTTTTTACAAAACGCAAAATCTCTACTATGTAAAAAGCGACACGCTTTATCAAAGCCTTATTTTGCAAAGCAACACGGGCAAATTCAGCCTTTATTTTGACGCAAGCGAATTTAAACAAAACGCTGACAACAGCAAAAACAAAGTGATTTTTAAATTTGATGACATTTCATTTGTAAGCGCGAGTGAGCAAGACGAAAAGAGTGCTTTTGAAAATTCTAGCGAAAATTCTATCTTACAAATCACCATAAAAGTGAGCAATCAAAAAGATTTATTTCCAAATTTAAGTGCAGTTTTTAAGAGCAATTCAAACGAATTTAGCGATGAATTTTTAAAGGCATTAAGCCAACGACAAATCATCAGCAAAAAGCCCACGCAAAGTGAGCTTGACGAGCTTAAAAAACTCTTTCGTGCTTACAAAAAACAAAACGAAATCGACTTTTTTATCCATAAAGACGCGCTTGGTTTTTTAAAAGAGCAGTTTGATTTGTGGATGTTTTCTTATCTTTACAAAGACAGCGAGTTTCAAGAGTGGAGCGCATTTGCTATCAAGCGTTTGCAAATGGTTAAAAACCTTGCTTATGAGCTTATAGAATTTATTGCTAAATTTGAAAACGAGCTAAAAGCGATATGGTTGAAGCCAAAATTCGCCAAAAATACCCAGTATGTGTTTAGCATTGACACTATTTTGTCAAAGGCGCAAAACGCAAACACACTTTTAGCAAGCATTCTTGAGGACGCAAATTTTCACACGCAAATCACAGAATGGAAAGAGTTAAATTTAGTTGATGAGGATTTTAGCAAAAAGGATATTTTACAAAATGAAAAATACAAATTTTTGCCTATTGACACAAAACATTTAAGCAAGGAAAACAAATTTGCTTTATTAAATGCCTTTGAAAATTTAGAAACCTTGCTTAATGGCGAGCTGATAAAAAGCGATAATTTTCAAGCCCTAAACACCCTAATGCCAAAATATCAAGGCAAAATTGATTTAATTTATATCGACCCGCCTTATAACACGGGCAATGATGATTTTATTTATGCGGATAAATTTAATCACGCTTCGTGGCTTTCTATGATGAATAATCGCCTTGAACTAAGCAAAAACATCTTAAATGACAAGGGCAGTATTTTTGTTAGCATTGATGATAACGAGCAAGCAAATTTAAAACTTTTAATGGATAATGTTTTTGGTGATGAAAATTTTGTTAGTAATAGTATTTATGAAAAAGTAAAAATACGAAAAAATTCAGCTCAATACTTTTCAGAATCACACGAGCATATTTTGATATTTGCTAGAAATAAAGATATTTGGAAAAGAAAATTATTGCCTAGAAAAGATTTAAAAGGATATAAAAACCCAGACAATGATCCAAGAGGCGATTGGATTCCTATTCCTATCCACGCAAATCACTATTATGATGCTGATTATAAAATCACAAAACCTAATGGGGTAATTTTAGAAAAACCAAAAAATCAAAGTTGGCGTTTAAGTGAAGAAAATTTTAAAAAACATATTGAAGAAAATAGAATTTGGTGGGGCAGTGGAAATGGCTATCCTATGATAAAAAGATTTTTGAATGAAGTGCAAGATGGGCTTGTGCCAAGAACGATTTTTTATTACGATGAAACAGGTGGAAATCCAGCAGGAGATAAAGCTTTAAAAGAGATTTTTGATGATTTAAAAGTATTTGAAAATCCAAAACCAGAAGGACTTATTAAGCAAATTGCAGAAATTGCAAGTAAAAAAGATTCTATTATTTTAGATTTCTTTGCAGGAAGTGGGACGACTTGCGCGGTTGCTTTAAAATTAGGACGAAAATTTTTAGGCGTGGAAATGGGCGAGCATTTTTACAAAGTAGTTTTACCACGCCTTAAAAAAGTGCTGGCAGGATTTGCAAGCGGCATTAGTAAAGAATGTGAATTTAAAGGTGGCGGAGCGTTTAGATATTACGAACTTGAAAGTTATGAAGAGGCACTTTTAAATTGCGAATATGTGCTAAATCAATCCGTCATTGCGAGCGAACGAAGTGAGCGTGGCAATCCACAAAAAGAACTAGATTGCCACGAAAATTCTAATGAATTTTCTCGCAATGACGAGATTATCGACTACCGCAAATCACGCAAACTTATAAAAGAGCTAAACAAAGAGCCAAACAAGCCTGTAACGCTAAATATGAGCGGTTATAGAGCTGAATTTGACATATTTCAAACTATCGCTAACCTTATGGGGTGGAAAATCAAACGCCTGTTTTTGGATAATGGCGAGCAAGCTTGCGAATATGACAACGGCGAGATTTTACGCGCTGATAATATCAATCTTGGCAACGAAAAACTCCACAAACTCAAAAATCTCTTATGGTGGGAATAATGCAAAATAACATAATCCTTTACACCACAAATGACGGCAAAGCAAGCGTGGAGCTGTATGAGTTTGGCGAAAGTCTTTACTTGGCGCAAAATGCAATCGCTGAACTTTTTGCCACCTCAAAACAAAATGTAAGCTTACATATTCAAAATATCCTTAAAGACGGCGAGTTAGACGAAAATTCAGTTGTCAAGGAATACTTGACAACTGCCAAAGACGGCAAGTCTTACAATACTAAATTTTATTCGTTAGAGATGATTTTAGCTGTTGGTTTTCGTGTGCGAAGCAAGCGTGGCGTACAGTTTAGAATCTGGGCAAACGAGCATTTGCGAAAATACTTGCAAAAAGGTTTTTTAATCGACAATGCAAGGCTAAAAAATCCTAATGGCAGAAGCGATTATTTTGATGAGCTTTTAGAGCAAATCCGCGATATTCGTGCGAGCGAAAAAAGGTTTTACCAAAAAGTGCGGGATTTGTTTGCTTTGAGTGTGGATTATGATGCGAGCGATAAGGCTACGCAAATGTTTTTTGCCGATACACAAAATAAGCTACTTTATGCCGTTACGCACCAAACGGCTGCTGAGCTAATCTGCGCTCGTGCTGATGAAAATGCGCCAAATATGGGTTTAAGCTCGTGGAAAGGGAATGTCGTGCGAAAAGGCGACATAATCATCGCTAAAAATTATCTTAACAAAGATGAGTTAGATAGCTTAAACCGCCTTGTAAATGTGTTTTTAGAGTCTGCTGAATTGCGCGTGAAAGATAATCAAACGCTTACTATGGACTTTTGGCGTGAAAATGTGGATTTGCTACTAAAATTTCAAGGTAAAGAAATTTTGTGTGGCTTTGGTAAGATTTCAAATCAGCAAATGGAAACAATGGTGCGTGAAAAATATGAAAAATTTAATGCTAAACGCAAAAAAATAGAAGCACAAAAAGCCGATGAAAACGACATAAAAGAGCTTGAAGTGAGCTATAAAGCGTTACAAAAGGGCAAAAATGAGTAAAAAGCAAAAATCTATGAGTGAGAGTGTCGCTAAAAAGCTCATCTTAAATGAAATCATCAAAGACAATTATAAGCATTTTAGCGAGTTTTTAAGCGAGCTTGAATTGAGCGCATTTTCACACACTATAAGTTTGCAAGAGTATCAGCAAAGTGCGCTTAAATGTGCGCTCATCGCCCTTAAACTTTATATGGGCGAAAGTGCGCAAAACCACAGCGATGAAACCCAAATCGTTAAATTTAAAACAAGTGCGCAAGAGCTTTTAAAAGCCTATCACAGCTATCAAAGGCAAAATTTAAACTCGCTTATAGATAGAAATGAAATAAACCGCGCAAGTTTTTGGATGGCAACGGGTAGCGGCAAAACCATAGTGATGATAAAACTTGTCGTGCTTTTAAGTGTGCTGATGAAAAAGGGGCAAATTCCGCAAAAACCCATAATGCTACTTGCGCCAAATGATAAAATTTTAGGGCAGTTTAGGGCGCAAATTCAAGCTTTTAACGCCTTTAACACGACACAAATTCACGCAAGGGATTTAAAAGACTTTGAAAAGATAAGTTTTGATGGCTCTTTGTTTGATGAAACCTTGCTTTACATTGCCCGAAGTGATTTGCTCGATACAGCCGAAAATGTCGGCAAAGATAGCAAGGCAAAGCGGCTAAATTATAAAAATTTTCTTAATCAAAGTGGCTGGTATATCTTGCTTGATGAGGCGCACAAAGGGGACAGCAAAGACTCCGTGCGAAAGGGGTATTTTAACGCTCTTGCAAGCGGCTTTGCGTCAAATGGCGAGCTGGCTATTTTGAGGCAAAATGATTTTGCAAGAGGGTTTATTTTTAATTTTAGTGCTACTTTTGAGGATAATTTGGATTTAACAACTTGTGCTTTTAATTATAATTTAGAACGCTTTAACAATGACAATTACGGCAAAAACATAGCCGTGCTTGATAGTGATTTGCGTGCCTTTAAAGAAAGTGGAAATGATGAGCTTAAAAGAGAAAAAATCATCGAAAGTTTTATTATATTTTGCGCGATAAAATTAAGCAAAGAACGGCTTTTTGATGAATTTAGCAAGTATGAAAATTTGCAAAAAATGCCTTTAAATTATCACAATCCTTTAATCATCGCCGTGAGCGATAAAGTAAATACACAAGAAGCAGGCGTGAAACTCTACTTTGAGGCGATTTTGCAAATTTTAGCAAATGACAAAGACATAAAGCCCATAGCCTTAAAGTTAAAAGACAAATTGCAAAAAGCGAATTTGTATTTTAGCACAGCGCAAATCAGTGTTGAATTTTTAGACATTGTAGCAAGCGTTGATAGTGCTATGGTGCGAAAAAGTGTTTTTTACGCTGATGAGCTTTCAAGCATAGAAGCGTGTAAAATCAAGGGCAATGACAAAGAACTTGCCTTTCAAAGCAAAAACGCAAACAAGCCCTTTATGCTCTTAAACATAGGCAGTATAAAAGAGTGGGAAAAGCACTATTTGCAAGGGCTTGGCGTGGAAAGTGGCGAGGATTTGGGGCAGAGTTTTTTTGATACTATCAACGAAAACAGCTCGCCTATAAACATAATGATGGGTAGCAAGGTGTTTAACGAGGGCTGGGACAGCAACCGCGTGAATTTGATGTGTTTCATCAACATAGGCTCAAAAAATGCTAAAAAATATGTATTGCAAACTATCGGGCGAGGAGTGAGAATTGAGCCTTTTTTAGGTGTGCGAAAAAGATTTACGGCAAGCGACATAGACACTCTTGTCAAAGAAAAACTCAACCCCTTTTGTGCGGGCTTGGAAATGCTTTTTATAATGGCGAGTGATTATGCTGCGATAGATGGGATTTTGGAGGGCATAGAGTCTTTTAAAACAAGCGGAGTGATAAAGGGCTTTAAAATCAAGCGTGAATTTGAACCTTTGCTTGTGCCAAAGTATAAAGACGGGCAAATACGCGATGAAAATTACGCGATTTCTTCTGTGGATTTTGAAAAATTATGTGCATATATAAAGGGCTATGATGAGGACATTTTGCTTTTAAATAGCGGGGCAAAAAGTGTGGATTTAGGGTTTAGCACCTTGATGAAAATCCGCACACAACAAGGCTTTGAGATGAGAGGGAGTAGAGTAAATCTCACGCCAAAAAATGCCTTTGTGGTGATTGATAAATTCTTTCACAGCAAGAAAAAAGAATTTAAAGAATTTCGCAATCTAAACGGCGAAATTTGCCATTTTCAAAAAATCACAAGCACGCTTGATGAACTTATCATAAACGAAATAAACAAAAAAATTAAAGATCTAGTAAATGTCAAAGTTGGAAAAAGTGAAGCTGAGTTAATGCAAGAAGTAAAGCAAGGTAAAATCAGCATAGAAGACTACACCAAAGCCATCAAATCAAACACAGATGAATCCACGCAATGCTACGGATATACGCTAAATTCTAATTTATCTCAGCATTATTACAACCCCTTAATCATCAACGAAAACGATAAAGGTAACATAGTGTATGCGATAAGACATAGCAGCGAGATAGAGTTTTTGCAGGACTTGCAAGAGTATATCGCGCGCCAAAACAATGCGCTAAAAGATTGCAAATGGTGCTTTTGTCGTTTGGTAGAAAATGTCGATGATATTTTTGTGCCTTATTTTGATGAAAGCGTGCAAGAAATGAGAAAATTTTACCCTGATTTTATCTTTTGGATAAAAACAAAAGATGAATTTCATATCATTTTTATCGACCCAAAAGGACTAACGCACGAACAAAACCCAAGAGACAAATTAAAGGGCTTTCAAGCTCTTTTTGAGGGCAAAAATTTAACATTTGAAAACACTAATGTAAAGGTAAAATTAGTGTATTATAACAAACAAGGCTCATCTTATGAGGACTTTAAAAACTATGTGTGTAGTGATATTGAGACGATTTTTAAATATTTTTTGAGCTGATATCACATTTAGATTGGTTTTTATTTTATTTGCAAAGAAAATTTTCAAAGCAAAACTATGTAAAAATATTACAAGGATTATGAATGAACAATAAATTTGTAGAGCCCGAATTTGATAAAAATGCTTTTACTTGTCCGTATTGTCAGGTTTTATCACAAATGGAATTTGTTGTGCCATTTAGAATGCAACAAAGACTTCATAATGATTTGTATAAATTAAAACAAGACATTATTAAAAGAATAGACTGTCTTACAGAAAATATAAACAACGATATAAATAATATAACTGAATTTGCAACTTTCTATGGACAATATGCTAATGCGTTTGCTATATGTCAAAATCCAAGTTGCCAAAAAATCAGTATTTGGATAGATGAAAAAATGGTTTATCCAAAACCACGATTGACACCGCTACCAAATGATGATTTGCCAGATGATATAAAAGCTGACTATGAAGAGGCTTCGCTGATAGTGCAAGATTCGCCACGCGGAGCTTGCGTTTTGCTTCGTTTAGCATTACAGAAGCTGATGATACACTTAGATAAAGACAAAAATCTTGATAGAGTTATTAAAAATTTAATGCAAGAAAATATTGATGAGGATTTAAGAAAAGCGTTAGATTCTGTGCGTGTAGTGGGAAATAGTGCTGCGCATCCTAATGAGTTGGAAATTAGAGATAAACCAGAAATAGCATTTCAGTTGTTTAAATTGATAAATTTTATAGCTAATGAAGTGCTGACAAGCAGAAAAGAAATTAGAGAATTCTATAATGAAAATATCCCAGATACAGCAAAACGAGAAAATAGAGATTAAAACGCCTAAATCCTTTTTAGTTACCGCACTTGAACCGAGTGTGAATGTATGGGTTTTGGGCGTGAGGTTACGGCGAAACTTCACGATTTGACGATTTTGTAGTTTTGCGGAGTGTAGGTGTAGGTTTTGCCGTTGCCAAAAAACTTGACGCGAAGGTTGTTTTCTTTCGTGGTTGTGAAACTTTCGATCTGGCTTGTTTTGTCCTCGCCTTTTAAGAAAACTTTGCAGCCTGCCTCGCCGTTTTGCCCTTTTTGGCGGTGATTTGACTTGTGCGAGGCGGCTTTAAAGGCGTGATACCCCGCCCAGCCGACATTGCCGCTAGATAGCGAAAGTCCAGCTTTGATAGTGTGATAAAGCTTCCACATAAAGCCTCCTTTTTATGTTGGTGGATTATACTTAAAAATGGTAAAACCAGCCTTAGCCGCTTGGCTCAGAGTTTTCGCCTGCGGACAAACAGCTTCTTTCGCCAGAGTTTAAGGTAGGAAATTCTCACCTCGCTCGTGTAGATGACGGCTTTGAGTTTGAACTTTTTCTTAAACAGATGCCAAAAATACTGCCGCCGTTTCGTCCAAACTCTGCGCCCAGCCGCTTCGATAAAAACTAGCTCCTTTGAAAGTCCAAAAATGTCAAAACCAAATTTGAATTTTGCAAGCCGTTTGTTGCATTCAACCAAGCTCGTCTAGGGCGCAGAATTTTGTTGCAACTCCTTTAACGCGGCGTTTAAACTCACTTTAAGTGCTGCTTTGCGTTGAGCGTGATGGCGTCAGCGAGCAGGTTTGTGTAAATGCGCTGCAACAAGCCGTAATTTGCTTCAAACAAGCCGTGTTGTCTGTAAAATTCGGCGATGTATTTGAAATTCTCTAAGATGTCAAGACGGCACTTGCCGCTTTCAAGCTCTGCCGCGTAACCAAACGACGCCGACCCCTCATTCTTGCGGTATAAATAAAGCGTTTGGCTCATAAAATAGACACTTTGACACAACGCAAGGTAGCAAAACTTAAAAACCTCGTCCTCGCCGATTTTCGCGGGCGGAAAGAAAAGGCGGTGTTTTGCAAGCAGCCTTAAACGAAACAACTGATCCCAAGGGCAGTTTGGCGCATCAAGGGCGATCTGCCAGTGCATTTTGCTCAACCCTTCGCGCCTTACGCACAAAACTGCGTTATCTCCCGCCCAACCCTCCTTGTCCCCTTCGCCAAAACACTTCGCCCCAAAAAAAGACGCACTCCGCACCACTCTTCATCCACCGCCTCGTAAGCCTGCGGCAAAACGATGTCGTCACTATCCGCAAACGCGACAAACTCCACCTCGCGTGCCGCTTGCCAAAACTCGCCGTTTTTGGTAAAAACTCGCCACTCGCGCCGGCTTTTTACCTCAAATTCCTCCAAGCCCGAGTCGTTTTTCAAAACAGGCGTAATCCCCCGTTTGTGAAAATTCGCCGTTTTGTCCGCCGCCGTAAGCGTCATACAAAAGCTCTAACACGCCGTTTCTTGACTCGCTTGCGCCTGAGTTTGGCTTGTCGATGAGGACGATCCGCTCGTCTTTTGCGGCAAAGCGTTTGGCGATTTCAAGGCTTTCATCGCCGCTTCCGTCATTGACTAAAAAGACCAACAAATCCCTATGTGACTGCGAAAGCACGCTCTGGATGCACTCAGTCAAATACGCCTGCGCATTAAAAATCGGCACTATCACCGCAACTTTTGACATTCTCTCTCCTTTAACTAGTTTTTCTCGCTAGCTTTGCTACTTGCAAACGCCTCTTTTGCCGCCTCGCCCTTGTAAAATTCGAGCAGCTCCTCAGCTGAAACGCTGCGCGAGGTTAAGACCTTTTGCAAAAACGCCTGCGTAAATGAGAGTGAATGCAACCGCTTGTCAAACTCATCTAAGATCTCCACGCCGCTCTCAACCACCTTTGTCGCTAGCGTTTTAATCTTCTCAACGCCCTTCAAGTCGCACAAAAGCCGCCCGACAACGGCGTTTAACGCCTGCGGATCGAACTCAAACGCCCCGCTGAGCGCAAATTCGCGCGCTAGGTTATAGGCGGTTGCGAGGTTGGTAAAGTCGCCGTTTTGCGAGTTGATGACTGCTACAAACCCTGCCGCCTCTGCCGCAAAACCCACGCCGCCAAAACGCTCTTTCACGCCCTTATCCACAACCGCTTCGTCAAAAACGATGACTCGCCACTTGCTCTTGCGGTTCGCCCCAGCCTCCAAAAGCTCGCCAAAAAGTGTTTCTTTGTTCGCCGCAAAAATGTCCTTTTGCGTAAAGTCGCCGACCTTGACTTGCTTGTTAAACTTGCACTCGATGGCGACTACTTCGCCGTTTGCGAGTGTGGCGGTGATGTCTCCTTTTTTGTTTTGCGTCCCCTTTTGCGTCCCAACCTCGCAAATCTCATCCTCAAATCCGCACTCACGGCAAAACTCGCGCAAAAACTCCGCCACTTCGCCCTCAGCCACGCCGCCTTTTAACGCCGTTTTGTAAAAAAGTTCGCGTTTTAACTCGAAAATCACCTTCAAACTCTCCAACCGCGCCCCCAACTCGTCACTCGTTTTGGCAAAAAAACTCTGCAACCTCTCTTGCATTTGTGCCAAAACGCCGATGTAAATCGCCTCGAAAAATTTCTCCTCTCGCTGCGCGGCATCTAGCTTGTTGAAATACTCAAAAACGATCTCATTTTCGATCTCAACGCCCTTTAATTCGACTCTTTTTAGCTGCTGGTTTAAAACTAACATCGCTCTCCTTTTTGCTTTTTGCGATTTTACACAAAATTAACTTAACAAAATTTGACTCACAAAAAAGTTTAATTAAGAATTTTTTTGCTAAAATGGGCGATTTATGCTTTTTGAAAGGAAAGTTTGTGAGTTCGATATTTTTAATTTTGCAGTTTGTTTTGGCGGTTGTTTTGACGATTTTAGTCCTGCTTCAAAAGTCGGCTTCGTTAGGACTTGGGGCGTATAGCGGCAGCAACGAAAGCCTCTTTGGCGCAAAAGGTCCAGCAGGGTTTTTAGCCAAAATCACCTTCATTTTGGGCGTTTTGTTCATCGCAAACACCATCACACTCGGCTATTTTTACAACCAGTCGTTCCGCGGCTCAGTCGTCAAAGACGAAAAGGTTCTGCCGCAAAGCGTGCCAGCCCCAGTGACGCCTAGCCTCAACCTCACCTTGCCAGACGCCGCGCCAAAAGCCCCAGCCGCACCAGCCACAAACGGCACAAAAAACGGCACGAAATAGTCTTAAATGTTTGTCAAATTCGAATTTGACAAACATTCTTCCACCTTACTTGCCTCCACCTCATTTGTCTTTGCCTCTCTTGTCACCTCTTGCCATCCTCGCTTCCGCCGCCGCTTTTTTGGCGTTTTCAAATTTGGTTTGGATATTTTTTAACTTTAATCCCGCTTTTTTAATGATAATTTTCAACAAATTAACGAATTTTTGCATTTTTAAGCTAAAATTTATCAATTAAAAGCTACACTCACGCTTCTTTTTTGAAAGTCGGGGCGTAGCGCAGTCTGGTTAGCGCATCTGGTTTGGGACCAGAGGGCCGAAAGTTCGAATCTTTTCGCCCCGACCATTTTGGTGAGCGTAGCTCAGTTGGTTAGAGCATCAGATTGTGGTCCTGAGGGTCGTGGGTTCGATTCCCATCGCTCACCCCATTTAGCTGAGATGGTGTAGCTTGCGCTTGTAGCTCAATTGGATAGAGCGACAGACTTCGGATCTGTAGGTTATGGGTTCGACTCCTATCAGGCGCGCCACTTGCTTTGTTGCGCTCATAGCTCAGCTGGATAGAGCGACGGCCTTCTAAGCCGTAGGTCAGAGGTTCAAGTCCTCTTGGGCGTACCATTTCTTGCGTTGTCACGGCGTTTGCTTAGTTAGCGTGTTATTTTGAAGTCGTGATTGTTATTTAACTTACAAACTCAAAGGATACAAAATGATTTCAGCTTTGATTGCTTTAATTGTAACTATGGTGGTAATGGGCGGCGTAGCAGCTAGTATTCCATTTTGGTTTTAAGGTTTTAGTTCTTAAAGGAAGACGATGATTTCAGCGATTATCGCGCTTATTGCGTTTGGGATCGTATGGGGAGTAACATTGTGGCAAATTTTTGGCTAATTTAGCTAAAATTAAGCTAATAATTGTTATTTTACATTTTTTCAACTTGTCGGGTTGGGCTTGTTGAAGTTTTTTTGTGCGGATGTGGTGAAATTGGCAGACACACCAGACTTAGGATCTGGCGCTTTACGGCGTGAAGGTTCAACTCCTTTCATCCGCACCACCTTTCTTTTATTTTCCACTTTTTTCAGATTTATTTTTTCAGCATTTGTTTTTGTGTGTTTTTTAATGTTTGTTTTAACTTTTTTAATGAATTTGGGCTTTGTGGTTTTGGACGGCGGATTGTCAAAATTGTTAAAACCAAATTTGATTTTGACAATTTTGCTTCAAGCTAAAATGTGAGGATTTTAAAGACAAGTGTAGCTTTTACGCCATCTTGTTGGCTGGTGATGTCAAGGGTTGTGAGGTCAAGCAGGATGTTTTGTCCTTCAACTTCGTTTAAAAAAGCTAAAAACTCGCCAAAACCGCCTTGCAAAACCGCCTCAAAACCCTCTTGGAGCGGAGTGAAACTAACAAGGCTAACTTTGTTTGCCGCCGCTGCAAGCGTGATTAAACTAAGCGGCGAGTGTCTGCTTTGCGAGGCTTTAAGCTCGGCGGCTGTTGCGTTTAGGGCTTGAAATTCCTGCTCTTTTGTGGCAAGCGTGGAGTTAAGCTTGGCGTTGGCGTTGGTTTGGGCGGTGATTTTGGCATTTAAAATGGCGGTGTCAAAGTGGCTGATCTGCGTTAAAAGGTCGTCATTTTCTCTTTGTTTGTCGGCGATTTTGGCTGAGACAAACGAGTCAAAAACGCCAAATGTCAGCCACAAAACAAGCGTTGCAAAAAGTAGGTTGAGCAGGACAAAATCGCGTTTGCTAAGATTGTTTAAGATGTGATTCATATATGACCTTGATATCTTTTTGATATGAAAATAATATCATTTTAATATTATCTCGCTGATGAAATTTCCGTGTTGCTGTTCGATTTTACTTGACTTTAACTCTTTAAAACTGCTCAAAAACGCTGCTAACGCCTCTTGTTTGGCGGCGTTTAAGACAACTTTTGTCCGCGAGTTGTCAAATTCGATTTGCGCAATTTTCACGCCATTTGCTTTGGCGAGTTTTAAAAGCTCAAAAATGCGGCGTGAGAAAGGAGTCGTCAAAAGCAGTTTTTCCGCTTCATCAAGCTTGGTTTGCAAGGCGGCGTTTTGCTCCGCTTGGGCGTTTAACGCCTCTTGCAGTGCTTCGTTTCTCTCTTGCAGCCGCACTAGGAAGTTGCTTAGGTTTAAGTTTCCGTCTTTTTGCGAGGCGAGTTGCGTTTGTAGTTGCAAATTTTGGCGATTAAGCGAGGCGAGTTGCAGCTGTTTTGTCAAGCCAAACGCGCCGCAAATGACACACAAACTTAGCGCAACTGCTGCTAAAATTTGTCCTCTGCTAAGCGTTTTTTTAGCAAAATTTAGCAAAATTGCCGCGTTTTGACTTGGCAAAATCGGCTCAAATTCTGTGGCAAAAGTCGAGTAAAATGGCGTTTGAGCGCTTGCCTCGAAGTCTTTGGCGCGCGTCAAAAAGCTTTGCGCGTCTTTGCCAAACGCGTGCTTGACATCGCAAAACTCGCCCTCTTTGTAAAGGGCTAAAAACTCCTCGCCTGCGACAAAAAAGTCGCCATCGCCAGCAAAACTGAGGCATTCGGGGATGATGAAGTCTGCTTTGTCAAGCCCGTTTAAAAACTCAGGTTTCACCGCAAAAACAAAGTAGTTTTGCTCCTCTCTTGCGACTTTTTGGCTGGCGCTTTTCCCTTCGTGAAGGAAAAACTCCACCGCAAAATCACCTTCAAGGGCAAAATGTTCGTAAATTTTTTGCGTCAAAAAGAGGCGGAGTTTTGCGGCGGCTAGCCCCTTTGGGGCGAGGATTTGCGTGCAGTAAATTTGGCTTTGTGGGAGTAAAAAGATGTTGCAAAAGCCCTTTTTTGCCTGCGAGATGGAGTGGATGAAGTTGATCTGCCCTGAGGGCTGTTTTGGGCGTGAAAATGGCAGTTTCATTACTCGTAACCAAACTCTTTTTTGATGAATTTCTCGTCTGTCGCCCAGTTTTTCCGCACGACAACTTCGCAGTTTAGCGCGACTTTTTGCGCAAAAAGCGTGGCGATGAGTTTTCTAGCTTTGATGCCGATGCGTTTGATGGTTTGGGCTTGCTTGCCGATCAAAATCGCCTTGTGCGAGTTGGTGTCGGTGAGGATTTGTGCTTGCACGCTGACAAGCTCCTCGCCTTCGGTGACTTTGAGGATTTTGGCGTCCGTGTAGTAGGGAATTTCTTGGCTGACGCACTCAAAGACGGCTTCTAAAATGAAGTCGCGGATGATCTCCTTTGTCGTGGCGGTGCTGAGGTTTTCTTCGTCGTAAAAGTGCGGGTGAGTCGGCAAAAGTTGGCAAATTTGGCGCAAAATTTGGTTTTTGTAGGTCGCTTTTTTCACGCTGACTGGCAAAATCGCGCTAAATTTTTCGCTGAATTTTGCGTAATGCGAGAGCTTTTCAAGCGTCTTTTCTTGCGTGGCAAGGTCGGTTTTTGTGAGGGCGATGATGTGTTGTGGTGGGTTGAGTGCGAGAAATTTTTCGTAATCACTCGTGTCGTCAAAAACGCTCGCGCAAAACAACACCAAGTCGCAATCCCCAACGGCTTTTAACGCCGCTTCGTTCATCAACTTGTTCATCACCCGCTCGCTTTTGTTAAGCCCGGGCGTATCAACAAAGATGATTTGATTGCCTTCAAACATCACAATCCCCGCAACCTTTCTGCGCGTGGCGTTTTGCTTGTGGCTGACAAAGGCGATCTTCTCGCCCAAAAGGTAGTTTAAAAGCGAGCTTTTGCCGCTGTTTGTGCGCCCAAGGATATTCACAAAGCCGCTTTTTACGCTGTTTTGAGTCGCATTTTGCATTTGAAACCTTAAAGTAAATTTGAGCTAAAACCAAATTTGATTTGCGCAGTTTTGAGGTCTTCAAGCGTGTCGATGCCGATGCTTTGGGTTTCAAGCCGCATCATCGCAATCTTCTTGCCAGCGGCTAGTGCGCGGAGCTGTTCGAGCTTTTCGGTGTTTTCCAAAAAGCGGGTTTGCAGGGCGCAAAACTCGCGCAAATTTGCCACGCTGTAAGCGTAAATGCCGATATGCGCGAAGTAGGTTTCACACTCGCTGCGAGGGTAGGGGATGAGCGAGCGAGAGAAGTAAAGTGCTTCTTGTGCCGCCTCGCCGTCTGCTAAATTTGTCAAATTCGAATTTGACGCAAGGACGACTTTGACTAAGTTTGGGTTTAGTGCTTCTTCGTGGCTAGTTTGCTTGTAGCAGCTTGCCATAAACGCGCCTTGCTTTAAACTGCGCGCGGCAAAGTCCGCAAAAAGGCGTAAATTCTCTTGCTCGAAAAACGGCTCGTCTGTTTGGATGTTGATGATGATCTCGTCATCTGCAAGCCCTAATTTCTCAGCCGCTTCGCAAATTCTGTCCGTGCCGCTTTCGTGGTCGCGGCTGGTCAAAACCGCCTGCAAGCCGTGCGATTTGGCGACTTCAAGGACGCTTGACTCGTCACACGCAACGGCGACTTGACCGACTTTTGCGGCGCCTAGCGCGGTTTGAACGAACATCGGCTTGCCGTTGATGTCGGCTAGAATTTTGTGTTTAAAGCGGGTTGAGGCGAGGCGAGCGGGGATGATGAACATAGTTTTCCTTTCAAAAAAATGGAGATTTTAGCAAAAGAGTAGTAAAGCTAAGCTAAATCAAATTCGGTTTTGACATTTTGCAAAAACCGAATTTGACTCCACCGCGTTTAAAACGGCGGCATTTTGTTGTAGTTTTGGCTGTTGATCACCCGCGCTCTCGCCGCGTCAAACTGGGGCGAAAACGGGCTGAGCGTTTTGTCGCACTCTTCGCACTCAAAGCCTAGCAGGTCGAAAAACGCGTGGATGAAGTTGTCGCTCATAAACGGCTGCGCGGTGGCGTTTTGTGCCTTTGAGACGGCGTGCGGGTGGCGGGCTTTGAAACGCTCGGTGAAGTAGATGACAAACGGCACTTCAACCATAAAGCGCGTGATTTTCTCTGGTGAGCGTCCGTGAAACTCGCGGAAGTCAAAAACCTCTTCGCCGTGGTCGCTAATGTAAAACAACCGCCTCGTCCTCTTTAAAAAGGTTGAAAATCTCACTCACCACAAAGTCGTTGTAAAGCAAGGCGTTGAGGTAAGCCGCGCGCGTTTTAAGTTGGCGCGGGCTGAGCGTTTTGTTCGAGCCGCTAAACTTGTCAAAACCGCTTTGTTGCAGGCTTTGCGGCGTGAAGTGCTCAAACTCTTTTGGGTAGCGTCTGGCGTAGTTTGTGTGCGCGCCCATTAGGTGAAAGACGATGAAGCTTTTGCCTTGGCTGACAAATTCGCGGTTTTACGCAAATAAGCCTAGCAACGCTTCGTCTTTGATTGTCAGTTCGTGTGTTTTAAGGAGGCTGGTAAATCGCCTTTTGTCCGCTCGTTTGCTAAGCGTGTTGGCGACATTGTTGTAAAGGGCTAGGTTTTCTTGGTTGCAAAGCGTTTTGTAACCAAAAAGCTTCATCAAATCAAGCAGATTTTCTTGCTCAAACCACGGCGTAGCAGCGTTTTGGGCGTTTGAGAAGGTTGGGAGTTGTTGCAAAACGCCTTCGGTGTAGGTTTGCGGGGCGATGGTGTCGGTAAAGACGGCGAGGTTGCCAGTTTTTGCGAGAGCGTCAAGGCGCGGCGTGGTAGGAAGTCCGTAGCCATACAGGCTCATACTCGCTCGTTGCGTGCTTTCGCCGATGATGAGGACAATTTTGGGCGCGCCTGCATTGTTTTCAAACCTAGTCTCTCTCTCAGTTTGCTTTCGAGTTTTGCGTCCAGTGCGGCTTGCAAGTTTGCTGTGTTTTGGGCGTGTGAAAGCTCGGTTGCGACTGAGTGGATGGCGTAGAGTGGCGGTGTGTTTTCGCGCGCGGGCGAGGTTTGTTTTGGCAAAATTTTGCAGGACTATGACGCAGCTGATGATAAAAACCACGCCGCCAAGCCGTTTTGAAAGCACTCTGTTAAACCGCGTCCGCCACGCAAAAACGCTCGCTGCCGCCGCGGCTGCAACAAGCAACGCAGCTTTGAGGGAGACATAGCTTTGCAAAAACTCGATCGCCTCTTGCGTGTTTGTCGCAGGAAAGATCTGCATTGTTACCGCATTTAGCGAAGTGCCAAAGGTTGGGATGAGAAAGAGATTTACCACGCTGACCGCCACCACGAAGCAAAAAAGCGTGTTTCTCGCCGCGTTTAAAAGGCGGTTGCTAAGCAGTGCAAGCGGATAGAAAAGCGTGAAAAACAGCACGAAATTCCACAAAAACAACCTTAGGAAAAAGAGCGCTAAGCGCGTGTCTTGCAACAAGGTGTCTGTTAGAGCGCAAAGGGCGCACGCCAGCAACATCTTTGGCTCGACTACCGAGGTGACCTGCCCTCCGTTTGCGAAAAACTGACGCGCGTTTTGCGCCGCATTTTTGAGTTTTTGTGTGAAAATCTGACTTATTTGTCTCCTTAAAATTTCAAATTCGCTTTTGACATTTTGCAAAAACCAAATTTGACTACTCAACCACCCTGCAAACATCCACCCACGCTTTAAATTCAACCGCCTCTTCAAGCTGAGCGAGGGTGAGTTTGACCGCACTATTTACACTACCGCACGAGGGGTAGAGCGTGTCAAGGCGTTTAAGCGACTCGTCAAGGTAGATCGCTACATTTTCATTCACGCCAAAGGGGCAAACGCCACCGACTGCGTGTCCGACCGTCTCTTCAACGACATCGGCGTCAAGCATTTTGGCTTTTGTGGCAAAATGGGCTTTAAACTTGGCGTTGTCGATTTTACAATCCCCCGCCACAACAACCAAAACCGCCTCGCCGCCAACCAAAAACGAAAGCGTTTTTGCGATCTGCTTTGACGCGCACCCAACCGCCACCGCCGCCTCTACCACCGTTGCTAGCGAGCAGTCAAACTCCATCACATTTTCCCCTAAACCGCGTTTTTGCAGGTATGTTTTTGCTTTTGTAAATGACATTTTTCTTCTTTGAGGTTACGCGTTTTTGCGCTAAAAGTTAGTTGGAATTTCAAATTCGGTTTTGATAAGTTTGCAAAAACCGAATTTCAAAAGCAAGCCCGCCGCACAAGAGGAGAGCCTGCAAAAGCCGCGCCGCGCAAACGGCGAACGGCTCGGAGGTTATTTATTTGCCCGCTCGATATACTCGCCTCGCACGGTATCAACTCGCACAACCTCGCCTTCTAAAATGTGGAAAGGAATTTGGATGACCGCGCCCGTTTCAAGCGTGGCTGGCTTTTTGTTTGAGCCTTGTGTGTCGCCTCGGAAGTCTGGCGCGGTTTCAATGATTTTAAGTTCAACGACTTGCGGGACTTCAACGCCGATCGCCTTGCCGTTGTAAAACATAATCTGCACCATCATCCCATCGAGCATCCACTTCTTCGCCTCGCCGACATCTTCGTCGTTAATCGCAACTTGCTCGTAGCTTTCAACATCCATAAACTGGCACGCAACGCCATCGTCATATAGGTATTGCATCTCTTTTTCTTCGAGGTTTGGCGACTCGCATTTATCCCCCGCGTGGATCGTTTTTTCAAGCACTTTGCCGTCTAAAAACGACTTGATCTTCACGCGCACGAACGCTGGACCTTTGCCCGGTTTTACATGTTGGTATTCGATGATTTTGTAAGGTTTGCCATCAACTTCGATTTTAAGCCCTTTTTTCAAATCTCCCATAGAATAACTTGCCATAACTAATCCTTTTTGTTAAATTTGTCAAAACCGAATTTGACTTAAATTTCTGCGTATTGCACGCGTAAGCACGCCTCGACTTGTGCGAGTTTTTCCAAAACGCCCTGGCTGATCTCCTCATCGACTAACACAACCGCCAACGCCTCGCCGCCTTTGCCGCGTCCGAGTCGGAAGTCTGCGATGTTGATGTTTTGTGCCGCTAAAATCGAGCTGATCTGCGCGATAACGCCCGGGATGTCCTTGTTTTTAAAGACGATCATCTTCCCTTTTGGCTTAAAGTCGGTTTTAAACTCGTTAATCCCGACAATCCTTTGCTCGCCCTCGCCAAACGCAACGCCTGAGATTGAGAAAATTTCGTCATTTGCGATGAGTTTAAGGGTGATTTTGTTTGTGTAGTTTGTCGCGTGTGAAGTGGCGGTTTGAAGCTCGATGCCGTTTTCGCCCGCGACAAATCGCGCATTTACATAGTTAATGTTCTCACCCATACTCTCTTTGAGCGCGCCAACCAAGCCAAAAGTTAGCAAACTCTCAGCAAATTTTGAAACCTCGCCCTCAGCTTCAAGCGTAACGCCGCGAATTTGTTTGCGTAAAATTTGCGCGCCAAAGTAGCCAAGTTTTGAGACAAGCTCGACAAAAGGCGCGATCTCCTGCGGAAGTTCGTTGGTTTTAATCGGCAAATTCAAGGCGTTTGGATAGCAGATGCCTTTTGCCGCGTCAATCGCCGCTTCAACCGCTTGTCGGGCGATGTTTTCTTGTGATTCAAGTGTGTTTGCGCCAAGGTGTGCGGTCGCGCTGAGGTTTGGAAGGTCTAAAAGCGGACTTGTGTTGCCCGGCTCTTTAACAAAAACATCAATCCCCGCATAGGCGATCTTGCCGCTTTTGAGGTTTGCAAAAAGTGCGTCTTCGTTGTAAAGTCCGCCGCGTGCGCAGTTGATGAGTCTGACGCCGTCTTTCATCTTGTCGATCTGCGGCTGGTCGATCATATTTGTCGTCTCTTTGTTTTTTGGCGTGTGGATGGTGATGAAGTCGCAGGCTAGAATGTCGTCAAAGTTGGTTGTGTAGGTTGCGCCCGTGCTGGTGGCTTTTACCGCTTCGATGTAAGGGTCGTAAGCAACTACTTTCATCCCAAACGCCATCGCGCGCACCGCCACGCGTGAGCCGATGTTGCCAAAGCCGATGACGCCTAGCGTTTTGCCAAAAAGCTCGCTGCCATACCATTTTTCGCGATTCCAAATTTTGTCTTGTGTGAGGTCATTGACCGCGCCGACAAACTTTCTTGCCGAGTTGATGAGGTGGCACATCGTCATCTCAACCGCGGCGATCGTATTCGCAGTTGGCACATTCATCACCACGATCCCTTTTTTGCTGCAAAAGTCGATATCTACATTATCCACGCCAACGCCCGCGCGCACGAGAGCGGTCAGTTTTTTTGCCTGCTCGACAAAGGCTTGGTCGCACTCAGTTGAGCTGCGGGTGATGAGCACATCCGCATCCGCGATCACCGCGCCTAGCTCGTTTTTTGGCACTTTAACAGCATTGACAACTTCGATGCCATCTTGGTTTGCCAAAATGTCAAAACCAACCTCGTGGATAGCATCACAGACAACAATTTTTTTCATTTATGTTTCCTTTGTTAGTAGTTGTGACTAGTGTCACATAAAGAAGTTTTGGGTTAAACCTTTGCATTTGTTAAGAGGTTGGTTTGTAGTTAAGCGTGGCGTTTGTTCCCAAAGCCTAGCCTAAACGCGGCAGTTTAGCCTTCAACTCACGCGAGTCAAAGGCTAGCAAAGTTGTCAAAACCGAATTTGAAACAACTTCGCAAAACTAACCGCAACAAACCAAACTTTTCGCCAGTTATTTCAACGCTCCGCGGATTAAATCACCAAGTGAGTTTTTCTCGTCGTTATTTTCGCGGCTGTTAAACTCGTTTAGCGAGTTTCTCTCAGCCTGCCTTTCTTTGCGGCGGATGCTTAGGCGGACGCGGTTTCGCAAGTCGTCAATGAATAAGATCGCACTCTCGATCTCATCGCCGATTTTCAACTCGCCTGCGTTGTTGCCCAAATCCTCAGTGCGGATAAGCCCATCCACACCTTCGCCAAGTTTTACAAACACGCCAAAGTCTTTAATCTCCTCGATCGTCCCTTTTACGATGTCGCCCTCTTTGTGAGTTTTAGCAAAAATGGCAACTGGTCCGTCCGTTAAAGCTTTTGCGCTAAATGAGATCTTCCCGCTGTCGGTGTCAAGTTTTGAGATTTTAACCTCAATGACATCGCCTTTTTTAAGCACCTCTTTGCATTTTTGGCTCTTCTCCCAGTTTAGATCTTCGTTGTGTAAAAGTCCTTCAACGCCACTTACTGACAAAAACGCGCCAAAGTCGGTTAGGCTAACAACCGTGCCTTTTACGATGTCGCCGACTTTGTAAGTGCTTTTGAATGAGTCAAATGGTTTTGCAAGCAAGTTTTTGAGGCTGACGCGAAGTCTGCGTTTCTCGCGGTCGATCTCGATCACCTCAACATCAATCACATCGCCTTCTTTAATGTAGTTGCGGATGTCTTTTGTGTTTTTGTCCCACGAAATTTCGCTGATGTGTAAGAAACCTTCGACCTCATTGCCAAGATCCACGAACGCGCCGTATTCTTCGATGTTGCTGACGGTTACTTGAATTTGATCCCCAAGCTCCAAGCTCTCCTCAACCTCGCTCCACGGGTCGCTAAGCGTTGCTTTGATTGAGAGTGAAAGTTGTTTTTTCTCTTCGTTAAAACCGATGACTTTAACGCTAACTTCGTCACCTTCTTTGTAAGTTGAAGTTGGATTTACTGGACCTTTGTAGCTGATTTGGCTGTAATGCACAAGTCCATCCACGCCACCAACATCAACAAACATTCCATAACTCATAATCTTTCTTACGATGCCTTTGATGACATCTTGGTTGTCTTTAATTGCTGCTAGGCGTTCGTCTTTAAGCGCTCTTTGCTCGTCTAAAACTTTGCGGCGAGAGACTAGAATTTCTTGGTCTTCTTTATTTACTTTGTAGATTTTTACAAGCAGCGTTTTGCCTAAAACTTTGTTTGCGTCTTTGTTGCCGCATTGCCTATTTGGCATAATAAACCTCACGCCCTCGGCGTTGTAGCCCGTTAGGTCGCCGCGTTTGTTGATGCGTGTGAATTTAACTTCGATTTTGTTTTCTGCATTTTCGTCATAAGAGTCGATGAAGTCTTTAACTTTTTGCCCGACAATCGCATCTTTGTAAGAGACAAAATACTCGCCTTTTCTTACAACACTAATCTTGTCACCCTCTTTGAAAAGCAACTTGCCGTCTTCGCCTGTAATCTCGTCTAAATTAAGCTTGCATTCAGTTTTACGCCCTGCATCAACATAAGCATAATCATTCTCAATCTTAACAATCGTGCCTTCGATAATACCGCTCTCTTGCCTTTTTTCTGATGCGTCAAGCATCTCCGCGAAACTTTCGCCGTTTAGAACTTTGTCGTTCACCTCTAACATTGTTGTCCTTCTTAGAAAAATCACCCCACAAAATAACTTAAATTTAAGTGGAAATCTCGCAATGATAGCCAAAAAATGCTTTAAAAAATGTTTAAATACGCAAATTTATCAACTTTTAACCTTAAATTTTTTAATATTTTTCACAAAAAGTTGCTTTTTAGCACTCAACCGCCGCAAAGGAGAGTTTTGCAAGGCTACATCCTAAAAGTCCTTCCCGTCCGCGAGGAGGATTGTGTCGTTTTTGTCCTCACCGCCACAGGTTTGTTTAAAACTTACCGCTTTTACGCCGCCCGCCACAGCGTGGTGATGACTGGGTTTAAGATCGACTTTGAGCTGGAAGAGTCGCCTGTGTTTTTGCCGCGTTTGCGAAGAGTGATGCAGTATGGTTTTTCGTGGTTAGCTGAGCGCGAGAGGTTTGGCGTTTGGCAGAATTTTTGCCGACTTTGTTGCGAACATTTATCACAAGTTGAGAATTTAGAGCCGTTTTATTTTGAGCTTTTTGAGAATGCGGCGCGAAAAATGTCACGCCAAAACCCGTATCGCGTGGTTGTCGAGGCATTTTTAGAGCTGCTTTTTTACGAAGGGCGGCTGGCAGCGAATGCGTGGTGTGAGGTGTGCGAAAAGCCGCTTCAAGGCGAGGTCGCGCTTGGGCGGGCGTTTGTGCCTACGCACGCGTTTTGCTCGGGGCGGCGGGCGTTTGGCGGCGTTGGTGAGCTTTTTGCTTCACGCAAGACAACCCACCTCGAAGACGATGTCGTCAAAGCACTTTATGAGATCATCTGTGAAGGTTTTTAACCCCAAATTCGGTTTTGACAACTTGCCGTTTTGCAAAAACCAAATTTGAGACTTTTTAAAAATGATTATCAACTTTTGCTAAACATTAATTAACAAATTCGGTTTTTGCAAAAATGTCAAAATCAAATTTGAATTTCGCAGTTTTAAATTTTTGGAATTGATTTTGCTAGCAGTTGTCACAAGTTTTTCGGTTTTTACAAATTCGTAAATTGTTAAATTCAAATTTGCTCTCAACAAAACAGCAAAATTCGCAACCAAAAGCTCACCGCAACCGCACAAGTCGCCGTTTTCCAAGCTTAAACATCGCCGAATTTTGCCTCTGACTAAACTCCACGCCCGCTTCAACCGCGTCCGCTGCCCGCCTCGCCCACGCCTCGTCAAAACCCTCGCCGTGGCGGTTTGCGCTCGTTGAAAACGCCCAACCTTGTAAATTTGTCCGTAAAAATTCGGCGTGGCGGGCGTCTTTGCACACTCTTAATGCGCGCGAGTTGCAAAGAAAAGTTGTGCGTTTTGCGCGGCGGACGCGGTTAAAAAAGGCTTTTTCAAGCCGCACAAATTCGCCCGCTTTTAAAAAAGAATCCACGCAAATGAGACATTTTTGTGCCTCGTCTCGCCCTTTTAGGCGGTTAAGCGCGGCTTGGTCGTGGCTTAAAAAGCCCGCCGTTGTGTCAGTTTGTGCCAGCCAAATCATCTCTTCACGCTCTTTAAAATCTCGCTAAACGCCCGCTCAAACGCCTCCAAACCATCGCTCAAAAGCTGCTCGCAAAGCGCGTCATACTCCACCGCAGGCTGCATTTTTACAAAAAATTTATTCAACTCTTCCTCGCTTGGCAGCGTGACAAATTCGTGTGTTTTGCGTTGGACAAAAGCTTTGAGCGCGCTAAGCGGGGCGGTGTTGATGGTGTGAGGCAGGAGTAAAGCGTTGATGTAGTAGTCCTTGCAAAGTGGCGGCTCGCCTAGTTGGGTGTTGAGTTTATTCACCCCTTCAGCACCCGTTGAGGCAAAAAGCGTGCGGACATTTTTAAGGGCGCTTTTTTCGATCAAATTGTAGCAGTAGATCGCGTTTTTCACGCCAAATTCGTTAAGTGGCAAGCCAAGTTGGCGGCATTTTGCATTGAGGGCGCGGTCAAACCTGCTGACAAAGATGCTAACAACGCACTCAGGCGGCGGGCAGTGCGGGAATTTTTTCAAAAACCGCCGCGTGCCTTTTTCAAACGCCTTGACGCATTGGCTGGTTTGTTTGTGGCTAAAAACGAGAGTCGCATTGACGCTAATGCCGCTTGCAACGAGCTTTTCAGCCGCTTTCAAACCCTGCGGCGTGGCAGGGATTTTCACCATCACATTTGGCATCTTCACCGCCGCAAAAAGCTTCTTTGCCTCCGCAAAACTCGCCTTGTTTAAAAAACTCAACGCAGGGCTGATCTCAAAGCTCACAAACCCTTCGGCATTTTGTTCTTCTGCAAGGCTTTTTGCGTAAAGGGCGAGCATTTTTTGTGCCGCGAGTTTCACATCACTCGCGGCTAGAATTTCGTAGAGTTTTTTGGCGTTTTTCTTGGCAAAAGACGCCTTTTGCTCGGCGTAAGTAGGCGAGCTTAACGCCTCTTTGAAGATGGCGGGGTTGGTCGTAACGCCTGTTATGACGCCGCTTTTTAACAACTCGTCAAACTCGCCGTTTAATAAAAAATCTCTGCTGATATAGTCGCACCAAAGGCTAAAATTTCGCATCCTCGCTCCTTTTTTTGAGGCGAAATTCTACTTTGTTTGACTAAAAAGCCACTTAAAATGTCAAAATCAAATTTGATTTTAGCAAAATTACGACAACATTAAACACGACACGAAAAAGGCACAAGATGATAACAAAAGAAAATTTGTAAAGGCTTGCTTATTTTGCTGTAAGCAAGGCGTAAAGCGTTGTTTTAAGTAGCAAATCGTTAAAATACTGCGCAAAATTTGCTTAAAAAGGCGTAAGATGAGACGAGATGAATTTGAGTGTGAGGATTTAACGCTTATCAAAACTATGCTTTCGCAAATGCCCTTGGGACGATGGTTATACCCGACACGCCCCTGCCATACGCCGTGCCGATAAGCTTTTGCTTTGATGAAAATTACGCTACAAAAGGCGGCATTTACTTTCACGGTGCAGGGAGTGGGCGTAAATTTGAGCTTTTAAAAAACGAACTGCAAGTGGCTTTTAGTGCGGTAAAGCCTTATTCTTACATACCTTTTTGCTTTTTAAGCGGCAAGATGACACCCACGCAGTTTTTCTTTTCGGTGTTGATTGAGGGGCGTTTTGAAGTGGTGCAGGATTTAGCGCAAAAATGCGAGATTTTAAACGCCCTTGTTCATAAATACGAGCCGCAAAATGCTGATTTTCGCCTTGAAAACAGCCCTTCTAATGGCGCGCAAAAGCATACTTTTGTCGGCGTCATCAAGGTAGAAAATTTAAGCGCAAAGGCAAAATTTGGGCAAAATATGAGCCAAAGTGTCTTTGAGGGTGTAATGCAAAACCTACAAAAACGAGCCGACACGCTTGATAAAGAGACATTAAATTTAATGCAACATTTTGCAAAGACAAAATAGCCCAAAACCAAGCTCTCAAAGAGAACTTAAAGCAGGCAAAATTTTTAAAATTTGCCCTTGAAATCGAAAAAGACAAATTGCTTTATTTTGCGCTCAATCGCCAAATAACTCCTACAAAAGCCAGCTTTTTGACAGAGGCAATCCGCACAATGAAACAAACATTAATGTTTTAATTAAAAATGCGTTTTTAAACAACACAAATCAAAATCAAGCAAAACAAACCACGCAAATCCTTTTGAAAATTCTAAATTTGAGTTAGTTAAACTTGGTGAAGCTATCAATGAAAATCCAAAATCAAGCATTCAAGTAAATCAAGCCAAAGAAAACACAAGCGGACAATTCCCTTTTTACACGAGCGGATTAAACATTTACCGCTTTGACACAGCTTTAATTAGTGGCAAAAACATCTTTTTATCCACAGGTGGCAACGCATTAGTGCAATTTTTTGACGGACAATGCGCCTACTCGACCGATACTTATGCGATTAAAAGTATTGATGAAAAAGAAATTTTAACTCAATTTATTTATTTGATTTTGCAAAGCTTAACACCTTTAATCAATGAATTTTATTTTAAAGGAATGGGATTAAAACATTTACAAAAGAAAGAATTTAAAAACATCCAAATCCCTAAACCGCCACTTGAAATTCAAAAACAAATCGTAAGCGAATGTGAGAGCGTAGAATCTAAAAGCCAACTTATAAAAGACTTAATCGCGCTGTATAGGGATTTAATCAGTGCAGTTGTAGCCAAATGTGGCATAAGCGAATCCACCCACGCCACCGCTGAATCTCTATTATCCCAAATCACCACGCTACAATCCAAACTTGATTTTTCGTCATTGCGAAGGTGCGAAGCGACCGAAGCAATCCACGAATCTAAAATAGATTGCCACGATTTGACTTTGTCAAATCTCGCAATGACGGAATTGCTAAAATCCCTCCTCACACCCACTACCGCCTTTAAAAGATCAAGAAAAAATTAGCTCTTGCATTGAAAAGCTTGAAACTCAAATTTTAAACTTAAATCAAATTTTAAAAGAATTTCAAAATAAAAAAGCAGAAATTTTAAACCGCTATCTTTTCTAGCTTTTTAGCCAGTTTGTCAAAATCAAATTTGGTTTTGACATTTTACGCGAGGCGGACTTTGACGCCTTCGATGAGGATTTTGCCCTCTAACTCGTAGTCATAAACCACTTCGCCAAACCTTTCAAAAAGCTCGTCAAACTCGACTCCCGCGGCGACACATTTTAAAAGTGGGTCAAGGCTTGCCTCCTCGTTTTTGCCTTCAAACTCGCCTGCAAAAAGTCCGCCGTCAAAGCCAAAGCAAGCCTTAAACTCCTTGCAAAACCTCGCAAAGTCGTCGATCAACCCCGCTTCGCCGCGCGCAACTAACGCGTTTGTCGCTTCGCTTTCACCTAGTCTGTGCGGGAGGGCGAAGATGGGTTTGCCTAGTTTTTGTGCGAGTTTCACGCTTGACATCGACCCGCTTTTAAAGTCCGCCTGTGCGACAACTAGCGCGTCACTTAGGGCGATGATGATGCGGTTTCTAAGCAAAAAGTCGCCTCGCTGGACGATGTGTTTTGAGTTTGCTTCGCTAAGGGCGAGTCCGCGCGTGTAGATCTGCTCGATGACGGCTTTGTTTTGGCGTGGGTAAAACTCGTCAAGTGCGTTTGCAAAAACGCCGATCGTAAGCGGCAAAGCCCCAGTGTGAGCATAGATGTCAGCGCCAAGAGCTCCACCGCTGACGACACAAATTCCCTCATTTCGCAGCATTACGCAGAGGTTTTTGACCGCGCTTTGCGTGTAGCTAAGACACTCGCGCGAGCCGACAACGGCGATTTTAGGAAGTTTTAAAAGCTCTAAATTTCCTTTGTAAAAAAGCTGTTTCACGCGCGGGCGCGCCGCGTCTAAACTTGGTGCTAACGCAGCAAAATCCTCCAAAAGTTGCATTTTCTTCCTTGTTAAAATCAAATTTGACTTAAAATCTCGCGCCCACCGACAAAAACTTGCTCGGCTTGCGTTGTGTTAAGCACTAAATTTAGCAAAATGTCGTCATTTTTTGCTGTGTTTAAAAAGGTTGCAAAGTCGGCTAGCTTGCCAACCTTTATGACGCCGCTATCTAAATTTAACGCCTTGGCAGCGTCTCGTGTGACGGCGCAAAAAAGTTGCTGCGCAAGCTCATTTAGCGGTTGCGTGGCGTGGGTTAAAAGAGCGGCGCGAAGTTCGTCAAAGAGGTTTAGCGAGTAGTTTGAGCTTAGCGAGTCGGTCGCTAACGCAAAGCGTTTTAGACGGGTGATGTCGAGCCTCTTTTGCCCTAAAAGTCTGTTTGAGCGCGGGCAGTGCGTGACGAAAAAATTCTCTTCAAACTCGTCAAAAAACTCATCCGCAAAAACGCAGTGTGTCAAAAGCGTGTGCCGCCCTTTAAAGAGGGCTAAAAACTCGCGCGGCGTGTAAAACGGCGTGGCGGTTGGGTTGAGAGTCAAAAGGTGGTCTTTTAACGCGCCAGAGGCGGTTTGCAGCCAGTCAAGCTCAGCCTTGCTTTCTAAAAAGTGCGCCGAGGTGACGAGGTTGTTTTGCGTTGCGGCTTTTAGGGCGTGGGCGGCAAGTTGCGGGTGCGTTGAGTAAGGCGAGTGGATCGCCACAGCTGGTGTAAAAAGCGGTGATTTCAGCGCAAAAGCCGCTTCTAGCCGTGAGTCAAAAAAGTTCGCGTTTTGCGTTAAAGCTTGTGGGTTTGAGCCTAAAATTTCGACAAAAAACACAACTCGCGCGCCGCTTTTTGCGCAAATTTGAGCTTCGCTACCAAAACTTGAAATCTCCCCAAATGTCCCAACTCCGCTTTTTAACATCTCTTTTAATGCCGCCGCCGCCGCATTTACGCGCGTGGCGGGATCGACCGTAACGCAGGAATTTACGATGCTTTTAAGCCAGCTGCTAAACTCGCCGTAAGAAAATTCGGCTTTGTTTGCGCTAAATTCGAGGTGCGTGTGGGCGTTGATGAGTGCGGGAGTGAGGATTTGCGCGTGAGTAACAGGCGCAGCCCGGTAGAGTTTTTGCGCCTCTTTTAGCGGGGCGATGAGGCGGATTTTCTCGTCAAACGCCACCGCATAGTCGCGTAAAACATTGAAGTTTTCATCGCAAGTGAAGATGACCTCAGCGTGGATGATCTGCATTTTTGTCCTTTTCAAATTCGGTTTTTGCAACTTTTTTGCGGCGTTGTTCCATTTCATACGCCTCGTTTAACGCCTCTTCGCTGTCAAATTGCGCGCCGTTTAAAAACTTTGTGTAGTCGTCAAACTGCTTGTTTTTCACACCCCACAAAACGCCCGCAAGTGCTGCAAACGCAAGCACGATCGACACCGCAATCATCATCAAAATCACCCCGTCCATAACGCTCCTTTAAACTAGTTTTTTGCTCTGCCAAATGCGGCTTTGCCACCGCCAAGTGTTGCAAATTGCCCGCCCCCATTCGTCAAGGCAAAAGCCGACCCAAATGCCTAAAATTCCCCAGCCTAAGGTGATGGCGGTGTAGTAGCCAACAGGCAGACTCACGCCCCACATAAAAATCACCCCCATCGCAAACGGAAATTTCGCATCCCCAGCCGCGCGGAGGGAATTTACCATTATGATGTTAAATGTTCGTCCGCTTTCAAGCACCAAAGAGAGCCAAAACAGCGGTCGCATCATCTCCTTATGCTCCTCAGGCAGGTGTAAAAAACTCATCAACTCCTCTCTAAACAAAAAGAGCACCGCAAGCACGCACCAAGTGACCAAAACGCCGAGTTTTAGCGTGCGGATGGAGCGCAGATAAGCCTCGTTAAACTTGCCTGCACCGACTAAATGCCCGACTAAAATCTCATTTGCGATGCTAATACTTGACCCAAACAAGAAGATGAAGGTTGAGAGCTGCATATAAATCGCCTGCACGCCAAGAGCGGCACTTCCGCAAAGGGCGACAAAACTAAACGCGACCATATACTGCCCCATCCAAAGCAAATTCTCGCCCGCACTTGGAAGTCCGACTTTGAGGATTTTGCTGACGATGTTTTTGCGTAGATCGACAAAAAGCCAAGTGAAGATGTGGATGTTGGCGACTTTTGTCATCACCAGCCAAAGCGGGATGATGGCGATGACGCGGCTAATTAGCGTTGAGAGCGCGACTCCTTTTAAGCCAAAAACAGGAAGTCCAAACCAGCCAAAAAGGGCGATCGAGTTGCCTAAAATGCTAATGAAATTCATCCCGGCGGAGATGATTAAAATCAGCGTTGCGTAGTTTTTCACGCGGATGATCGCCGCCATAATTATCCCAACGGCGTCAAAAAACAGCGCGAGTCCTAAAATGTGCAAGTAGTCGTAACTTAACCCCAAAAGCTCTTGCGGGACTTGCAGTAGGTGTAAAAGCGGTTTTGCGAACAAAAAGAGCAAAATCGCACTCACGCAACCCAAAAAGGCGTTGAAAGTGAGCGAAATGTGGATCGCTCGTGTGGCGAGATTGCTGTTGTTTGCGCCGAGTGCTTGTGCGACAACAACGCTGCATCCAACGCTAAGAAAGCTAAAAATGGTGAGAAATAAGATCATCACTTGATTACCCGCGCTCATCGCCGCAACCCAATTTACATTAATACTTGCGATCATTGTCGTGTTAGCAACCATCGTCAGTGAGCGCAACAGCATATCAAAAAAGATCGGAAATGCCAGTGCGCGTAAGGTCATTTTGTTATTCATTTTTCTCCTTGTGGTCGCCTTTTTGCAACCAAAGGCGTAATTTTACCAAAAAAGTTGTGAAATAAAATTAAGGCTCAAAATTCAGCAAAAAAGGCTAAAATAAAGCAATTTTTTTGTGCTAATTTTAAAGGAAAAAGATGTTTGGAATGGGGTTTGGCGAAATTTTGGTGATTTTAGTTGTCGCAGTCATCGTCCTAGGACCTGAGAAGTTGCCAAAAGCGATGGTTGAGGTGGCGAAGATTTTTAAAAGCGTGAAAAATCAAGTAAGCTCAGTTAAAGAGGACATCGAAAAAGAGATCCGCATCGAAGAGTTGAAAAATGACGCGCAACTTTATAAGCAAAATCTGCAAGAGGCGACTTCAAGCGTGCGAAAAAAGCTGACTTTTGAGGAGTTGGATGAGATCAAAAAGGAAATTAGCGAGCCGTTTGCTGAGGCGCTTAGTTTTAGTGAGGAAAAAAGTGTGACGCCACCGCCGCGTAAGCCGCAGCAAAGCCAGAGTCAAACGCCAAATTTGTCAAATTCGAATTTGACACAAAACTTAGCACAAAATGAAACTTCACAAAAAGGCGGGACGAATGTTTGAGGATTTAAAGCCACATTTAGTTGAGCTTCGCAAAAGGCTGATCATCAGTGTAGCGGCGATTTTGCTCGGGTTTTTTGTCTGTTTTGCCTTTTGGCAGGGGATTTTAGAGTTCATCATCACGCCGTTAAAAGCTGTTTTGCCAGCGGGAAGTTCAGTGATCTTCACCCAAGTCGCCGAGCCGTTTTTCACCGCCGTGAAGGTCTCGTTTTTTGCAGGCTTGTTGCTAAGTGCGCCGGTGATCTTTTGGCAGTTTTGGCTCTTTGTCGCGCCGGGACTTTACGACAACGAAAAAAGACTTGTCGTGCCGTTTGTTTTTTGCGCGAGTTTGATGTTTTTTCTAGGCGCAGCGTTTTGTTATTATTTCGTCATTCCAGTTGGGTTTTATTTTTTAATCAACTTTGGCTCAACGCTTTTTACCGCATTGCCGTCAATCGCGAGTTATGTTAGTTTTTTTACCAAACTTGTCGTGGCGTTTGCGCTGAGTTTTGAGCTGCCGATCGTAAGCTTTTTTCTTGCTAAAATCGGGCTGATCACAGACGAGACTTTGCGTAACGGCTTTCGTTACGCGGTGGTTGGAATTTTCATCTTCGCGGCGATTATGACGCCGCCTGACATCTTCTCGCAAGTGCTTTTGGCTCTACCGCTAGTCGGGCTTTATTTGCTTAGCATTTTCATCGCCAAAGTGGTAAATCCAGCGCCAAAAGAGGAGACAGGGCAACTTGCCGTAAAGGAGCAAGATGAGAGAGTTTAGGGTTGAGAGTTACGACTATTTTTTGCCGCCAGAGTTGATCGCCACGCAGCCAGTCGAGCCAAAATCAGCTGCGAGGTTGCTTGTTTTTGAGCGCGCGAGCAAACGCGTGACGCACACAACTTTTGCCAGCCTTTGCGAGGTTTTGCCTGAGTGTGAGATCGTCTTTAACGACACAAAAGTCATCAAAGCGCGGCTTTTTGGGCGAAAGCAAAGCGGCGGCGCGGTTGAGGTGCTTTTGAACCAACCGCTTGGCGAAGGGGTTTTTAACGCGTTTGTGCGAGGAAAAGTCAAAGTCGGTGTTAAAATCGAATTTGACCTAAATTTAACCGCCGAAGTGGTAGAGTTGTGCGAGGACGGAAGTAGAAAACTCGCCTTTAACTGCACGACAAACGAGCTTTTTAGCCTCTGCGAAAAAATCGGCTCTGTCCCGCTGCCGCCATACATCAAACGAGAGGCAACCGAGCAGGACGAAAGTTGGTATCAAAGCTATTTTGCGAAATATTCAGGCGCGGTTGCAGCGCCCACTGCGAGTTTGCATTTTGACGAGGAGATGATCTCAACGCTGCGTCAAAACCACGAAATTCACACGCTAACTTTGCATGTCGGAGCGGGGACTTTCAAGGGCGTTGAGTGCGAGGAGATCACGCAGCACAAAATGCATAGCGAGTTTTTTAGCATCCCGCAAAGCGTTGCTGAGCTTATCGCAAGTGACGCGAAAATTCTAGGCGTTGGCACGACTGTGACGAGGGTTGTGGAGTTTTACACGCGCGCGGTTTTGGGGCTGGTTGAAAAAAGCGGCGAAGCGGGGGTGTTGAGGGCGGATTTGGGCGAGATTTTAAAATCAAATTCGGTTTTGACAAATTCTTTAAGCCTGCAAAAATTTCTAGCACAAACTAGCGTGAGTCAAAACGAGCTAAAAGCCCTTCAAAGCGGCTTTTGTGACCTCTTTTTGCACCCGCACAACAAGCCTTTGCGGCAAAACTTTTTGCTGACAAATTTTCACCTACCAAAATCAACGCTGATTATGCTTGTAGCGGCATTTGTCGGGCTTGACGAGACGATGCGGCTTTACGAAGAGGCGGTTAGCGAGGGTTACAGGTTTTATAGTTACGGCGATGCGATGTTAATCATTTAAGGAGTGGCGCGTGAGTTATGTTTGGTTGTTTGTAATCGGCGGGGCTTTGATCGTTTTTGAGTTGTTTAATTTCACATATTTTGCGCTTTTCATCGGGCTTGGGATCGTGCTTGTGGGAGTTTTGGAGTTTTTTGGCGTTTTTGCAAACACGAGCGAGCCGTTTGCGTGGCAACTTGTCTGCACGGCGGCGTTTTCTATGTTGTTTTTGCTCACTTGCCGACCCTATTTAAAGCGTGTTTTAAAGCCTAGCGAGAAGTTTGACGAGAAGTTTAAAGAGCGAGGAGTTGGTGAGGTGACGCCTGATGGGCTTGTGAGTTTTCGCGGGAGTTTGTGGCACGCAAAGACGGATGATTTTGAGGCTGGGACGCGCGTGGAAGTGGAAGTTAGCGAGAGTGGCGTGGCAAGAATTTTGGGCGTGGCAAAGTAAGAAAGGGCAAAAATGTCAAATTCGAATTTAACAACACACATCAGCGACTTTACGCACCTTCACCTTCACACGGAGTATTCTATGCTCGATGGAGCAAATAAGATTGGCGGGCTGATCAAGCGGTTAAAAGAGCTTGGGATGCAAAGTTGTGCGATCACCGACCACGGGAATATGTTCGGTGCGGTGGATTTTTACAAGGCGATGAAAAAAGAGGGCTTAAAGCCGATCATCGGAATGGAAGCTTACATCCACAACGGCGAGGAAATTGGCGACAAAAGCACGAAGCAACGCTCGCACTTGTGTTTGTTTGCCAAAAACCAAAAGGGTTATGAAAACCTAATGTTTTTAAGCTCAATGGCGTATCTTCACGGCTTTTACTACTATCCGCGGATCAACAAAAAGCTCCTTTTTGAGCATAGCGAAGGGCTTGTTTGCTCTTCTGCGTGTTTAGCAGGCGAGGTGAATTTTCACCTCAACTTAAACGAGCGAAACCTAAAACGCGGCGCGAAAGGTTACGAGGCGGCAAAGGCGGTTGTGCTGGAATACAAAGAGGCTTTTGGCGAGGATTTTTACCTTGAAATTATGCGTCACGGGCTGGACGATCAACGCAAGATTGACGATCAAATCATCCGTTTAAGCCGCGAGTGTGGCGTGAAGTTAATTGCGACAAATGACGCGCACTACACATTTAAGGATATGGCGGAGGCGCAGAAAATTTTCATCTACATCAACGCGGGCAAAAACTTTGACGAAAACGCCAAAAAGCAGGTTTTAAGCGAGTTTTATGTCAAGTCTGATGCGCAGATGCGGGAGATTTTTGCGGATATGCCTGAGATCGTCTCAAACACGCAAGAGATTGTCCAAAAGTGCGACTTGACGCTAAATTTAGACAACGCCACGCCGCCGAATTTCAAATTTACGCTTGAAGAGGCGGAGAGGATCGGGCTTGAATTGCCAGAGGCGGGTGAGCGTTACAGCCTTGCAAACGACATCGCGCTTTTTGAGCACAACGCGCGCGAAGGACTAAAAGAGAGGCTTAAAAATGTCGAGCCCCAAAAGCACGAGGCTTACAAAGCTCGCCTTGAAAGGGAGATTAGCACGATTAATTCGATGAAATTTCCGGGTTATTTGCTGATTGTCGCGGACTTCATCAACTGGGCAAAACTCAACGACATCCCAGTTGGACCCGGACGTGGAAGTGCGGCTGGCTCGCTTGCTTGTTATTGTCTTAAAATCACCAACATCGACCCGCTGCCTTATGACCTGCTTTTTGAGCGGTTTTTGAACCCAGAGCGAATTAGTATGCCTGATATTGATGTGGATTTTTGTCAAGAAAAACGCGATAAAGTCGTGGAGTATGTGACGAACAAATACGGCAAAAACAATGTCGCCCAAGTTGCAACTTTTGGCAAACTGCTCGCAAAAGGTGTAATTCGCGATGTCGGGCGGGTGCTGCAAATGCCGCTTGCTGAGACGGACGCGATGAGCAAACTTGTGCCTGAGCAGCTCAAAATCACCCTCAAAGGCTATAACGACAAGAAAAGCGGCGAGTTTGTCGCTGGGGCGTACGAGTTAGAGCCAAAGATCGCCGAGTTAATCGACTCAAACCCAGTCGCAAAAAGCGTTTGGGACTACTCGTGTATGCTCGAAGGGCTAAACCGCAACACGGGCAAACACGCCGCAGGAGTCGTCATCAGCAACGAAGAGTTGTGGAAAAAGTCACCGATTTTTACCGACAAAGAGGGCAGGTATGTCACGCAGTATAGCAAGGACTTTTTAGAAGATGTTGATCTAATCAAATTTGACTTTTTGGGGTTAAAAACGCTTGATGTCATCGACAATGCAGTAAAGCAGATCGGCTCGCAACTTGGCGTGAAGATCGACTGGGATGAGATCGGGTTGAATGACCGCGCGACTTTTGAGATGATCCAAACTGGAAACACGCTTGGCATCTTTCAGATCGAGTCGCCGGGGATGATGGCTTTGGCGGCTGATTTGAAGCCAGACTGCTTTGAGGACTTGGTGGCGATGATCGCGCTTTACCGCCCAGGACCTATGGATCTTTTGCCTGATTTTATCGATATCAAACACGGGCGAAAGCCGATGAGTTTTATGTTTGATGAGATCGAGCCTATTTTAAAACCAACTTACGGCATCATCGTCTATCAAGAGCAGGTTATGCAGCTTGTGCAAACGGTCGGCGGCTTCTCGCTTGGCGGGGCGGACTTGGTTCGTAGGGCGATGGGTAAGAAAAAAGCGGATGAGATGGCGCGTTTGAAGCAAGAGTATTTAGACGGCGCGGCGAAAAAGGGCTTTGACGCGCAAAAAGCCGACTTGCTTTTCGAGCAGATTATGGAGTTTGCAAAATACGGCTTCAACAAGTCTCACGCCGCCGCTTACGCCGTCATTACCTACCAAACAGCCTACTTAAAGACGCATTACCCAGCACATTTTATGGCGGCGCTCATTAGCACTGAGAGCAGCAACACCGACAAAGTTGGCGTTTATGTCGAGGAGTTGAGCCGCTTGGGACTAAGCTTCAACCGCCCAAGCATCAACCACTCGCTCGCAGATTTTAGCGTCAAAGACGACAAGGTTTTTTACGGACTAAAAGCGATCAAAGGCGTTGGCGAAGCGGCGATCGAAGACATCATCAAAGTTCGTGAAACTGAGGGCGAGTTTAAGGACTTAAACGACTTTGCCTCGCGGACAAACGGCTTTGCGGTAAATAAAAAGGTCTATGAAAGTTTGATCAAATGCGGGGCGTTTGACGACTTTGGAATTAGCCGTAAAAAACTGCTACTTAACATCGAAGCCATCGCAGAAGGCGTGCGAAATGTCTCAGAAATCAAACGCAACGAGGTCGGCTCGCTTTTTGAAGGAGACGAGGACTTAACAAGGGCGGAGCTAAGGTTGAGTGATGTTGTTGGTGAGTATGCAAAGCGGGAGATTTTAAACTTTGAGTTTGAGGTTTTAGGCGTGTATATCAGCGGGCATCCGCTGGATGATTACAAAAGTGAGATCGAGAAGATTGAGTATGTCAAAACCACCGAATTTGAGGATTTTAATGACGGTGATTGCGTGTTAAGCATCGGCAAAATCGAAGCGGTAAATGCGCGGCTGACAAAGTCGGGCAAGAAAATGGGGTCGGTTAAGGTGCTTGACTTTAACGGCTCTTACGAGGCGGTGACTTTTGATTTGCTTGCAAGGATCGAGGCGATGAGCGCGGCGCAACGGGCTGAGCCTTACGCTTTTAAGATCCAGATCAACAAAACCAGTGATGGCGGCGGCGAAGAGGGTGAGAGCAAGTCAAAAGCACGCATCCGCATCATCGACTTTGCGCCGCTTGGCGATGTGCTTAGCGGTGCGTTTAAGGTCGCGCCAAACAAGTGGTCGGTTGAGGAGGAGTTTGCCGCGCCGCTCAAAGCGGTCAAGCGAAGCAAGGTCGAGGACTTGACGCTTCAAAAGGGCGAGGCGTTGCTTGTTGGAAAGATCGTTGATGTGGAGTTTAAGACGGCAAAGTCGGGGCGGGAGATGGTCTTTTTGAGCGTGATTGACGAGAGCGGAAGCGTCTCGCTGCTTGGCTTTAACGAGGCGGTTGAGTTTTTGCAAAACCACACGCAAGAGTGGCAAGAAGTGCCGTTTGGCTTTAAAGTCGCCATCGCCTCAGCCGCAGGACAGAAGCACATTGTGAATGAGATTTTGACTTTTGAGGATGTTGTGGCGGGGAATTTCAGCTTAAAAAGAAGGCGAAGCAGTGCGAAAACCGAATTTGAGCCAAAAGCAAATTTGTCAAAATCAAATTTGACTCCGCAAACGCCAAACGCGGCGTTGCCGCCGCAGCAAACGACTAGTTTCACGCCGCTACAAACGACTAATTTTGCGCCGCCGCAGGAGTTTTTGAGCGTCAAAGTGGAGTTAGGCGAGCTTACGACTCAAAAAGTCAGCCAGCTTTACGAGCATTTAGTGAAAATTTCAACCACCTCGCAAGAGGCAAGGCAAGTTGTCATCGAAGTGAGCGACAAAACCAAACGCTACATCTACAAAACGCAGTTTTATGTCAGCGAAAATGAGCTAAATCAAATCAGACTTTAAAGGAAGAAAATGAGACTTTTTAACACACGAAATGCAAGCCAAAGCGTGGAATTTAGCGAGGCGATCGTCTCGCCTATGGCGCGTGGTGGCGGGCTTTTTGCACCAGTTGAGTTGCCCGTTTTAGGAGGGGCGTTTTGGGAAGCGGCAAAAACGCAGAGTTACGCAGAATTTGCGTTGAGTTTGATCGCCAAATTCGAATTTGACATTTCAGATGAGGATTTTGCGGAGGCACTTAGGGCTTACGAGGAGTTTGACGAGGGCTTGGCGGTGCAAATCACCAAGTTTGACGAGGGCGTTTTTGTTAATGAACTTTACCACGGCAAGACGCGGGCGTTTAAGGATATGGCGTTAGCGCCTTTTGGCAGGCTTTTGAGCGCGTTTGCAGCTAAGAGCGGACGCAAGTTTTTAGTCATCTGCGCAACCAGTGGCGACACGGGACCAGCGACTCTAAGTGCGTTTAGCGGCGCGGAAAATGTCAAAGTTTTTTGCATCTACCCAGACGCGGCGACAAGCGTAGTCCAAAGGCTGCAAATGACGACCGCAAAGGGCGAGAATTTGGGCGTAGTTGGGATTAAAGGCAATTTTGATGACGCACAAAAAACGCTGAAAACTCTGCTTTTAAACGAGTCGTTTAAGGCAAAACTTTCGCAAAAGGGTTACGAGCTGAGCGCGGCAAATTCGGTGAATTTTGGGCGAATTTTGTTTCAGATCATCTACCACGCGTGGGCGGCGTTTAAGCTTGCAAAAGCGGGCGAGAAGATCGACCTCATCGTCCCAAGCGGGAATTTTGGTGACGCGCTAGGTGCGTTTTACGCAAAACTTCTTGGCGCGCCGATCGGTAAAATCGCCATCGCCTCAAACCAAAACAATGTCCTCACGCAGCTTTTCAACCACGGCACTTACGATATACGCGGCAAGAAGTTGCAGCACACGCTAAGTCCGGCGATGGACATTCTAGTCAGCTCAAATGTCGAGAGGCTGCTTTTTGCCAAATTTGGCGATGTGCGAACAGAAGAGTTGATGAAAAGCTTAAACGAAAACGGGTTTTACCAGCTCACACACGAGGAGTTGGCGAGTTTGAGAGAGGACTTTGTCGCTGAGTTTTGCAGTGACGAAGAGACGATCGCAGCGATCAGGAGTGCGGCAAACAAGGGCATTTTGCTCGACCCGCACACCGCGACTTGTCTTAAAATGCTCACCGCTCGTTGCGTCATCACCTCAACCGCTCAATGGGTGAAATTCACGCCAAGTATGCTAAAAGCGGTTAAAAACGCGCAAAGCAGAGACGAGCTTGCGGAGCTAAAAGAGCTTAGCGAGGAGTTCAACTCGCCTGTGCCAAGCGCGATTTTAGAGCTTTTTAGCGCGCCGATTTTGCACCCAAAAGTCGCCCTGCCAAGCGAGGTTGAGAGCGAGATTTTAGCAAAACTTTAAGGAGTGGCGGTGGAGAGGATTTTAGTTGTTGGGGATTTGATGATTGATTGTTACATTTGGGGGAGTTGCGAGCGAATTTCGCCAGAAGCCCCTGTTGGCGTGGTGGATGTCAGACGCCAAAGCAAGCGGCTTGGCGGTTGTGGTAATGTCGTCTCAAACCTCATCGCCCTTGGCGCGCAAGTTGGCGTCATCAGCGTTGTTGGAAATGACGCCGTTGGCGAGGAGACTTTGGCGCTTTTGAGGCAAAAGGGCGTTTCTTCGGAGTGGATTTTGCGTGAAGAGGGGCGAATTTCAAGCCAAAAAAGCCGCGTCATCGCCGCCCACCAGCAGGTTTTACGGCTTGATAGCGAGAGTGTTGGCGACATCAGCCTAAACGCTGAGGTGTTGGAAATTTTTAGCCGCGTGGTGGAGGATTTTGACATAGTTTTACTAAGTGATTACGGCAAAGGCGTGTTAAATTCAAATTTGACACCGCAGTTAATCGGGCTTGCCAAACTCAAAAACCGCCGCGTGTTGATCGACCCAAAGGGGGCGGATTTTAGCAAATACAAAGGGGCATTTTTGCTCACTCCAAACAAAAAAGAGGCGCTCGCGGCACTTAATTTTCTCCGCACAAAAAGCGTTGTCGCCTCAAATCTCACAAGCCATTTTGTCGGCAAAAACGGCGAGTTTAGCTTCAAAGACCACGATTCGATCGGCGTTGGGTTGCGCGTGTTGAAAGACTCATTTGAGCTTAGCGAAAGTATGATCACCCTCAGTGAAGATGGCATCGCCCTTTTAAGCCAAAGTGACGGCGAGATTGAGACGGTAGGCTCAAACGCTTCACCAAAAGTGCTAAAAACCACAGAGTTTGAGACCTTTCCAGCACTTGCCAAAGAGGTTTTTGATGTCACTGGGGCTGGGGACAGCGTGCTTGCGACTTTGGGCGTGTGTTTAGCAAAAAATTTCACCCTGCAAGAGTCGATCAAAACGGCAAACCTCGCCGCCGCCGTTGTTGTCGCAAAGGTTGGTAGCGCGGACGCGACTTGGGAGGAGATCGAGCGTTTAAGAGAGGAGTTTGACGCTAAAAATTCTACTCAAAAAATGTCAAATTCGAATTTGGATGATTTAAATATATACTCAAATCAAAAACCTACTCAAATAAATTCTACTCAAAAGCCGCGCCCTTTTGAAAGCAAGATTTTAACATCCTTACCAGACTTTAAAAGCGGCGAGTTTAAGGGCAAAAAGATCGTCTTTACAAACGGCTGCTTTGACCTGCTGCATTTTGGACACACGAGCTACTTGCAAAAAGCTAGAAGTTTTGGCGACATTCTCATAGTCGGGCTTAACTCAGACGCCTCAGTTCGCAAGCTCAAAGGGCAGTCACGCCCACTAAACTCACAAAACGACCGCGCCGCCGTGCTAGCCTCGCTTGAAAGCGTGGATTATGTCGTCATTTTTGACGAAGAGACGCCCATTGAGCTAATCAAGCGCATTCGCCCTGATGTGTTAGTCAAGGGTGCGGACTACGCTGGAAAAGAGGTTGTTGGCAGCGAGGTTGCAGGGTGCGTGAAGCTCGTGGAATTCGCTCACGGCAGAAGCACGACAGGACTCATCCAAAAAGCTCTGCAAACCGCCACGCCTTCGCCAAAGCCAGCGACTCAAAAGGTCATCCCAAGCGAGATTGGCAACTTTTAAGCGCAAAAACCTACGAGCTTTTCAGTAGGTTTTTTAAGTATGTTAATGAAAATGCGTAAATCGAAATTGATTTACGCCAAAACAAAAGAAGGAACAAAATTAAAGGTGGTGGCTCTAGCAAGACTTGAACTTGCGACTTCCACCATGTCAAGGTGGCACTCTACCACTGAGTTATAGAACCAAGAGAGCGTATTTTAGCAATTTTTGCTTTTTTTTGGCTTAAATACTCCGCCTTTTTCAACAGCTTGTGTTTTGAAGTGGCGTTTTAAACTTGATTTTGCAACTTGGTGTCAAATCTCACGCCACGCCGCCTTTGACTTTTAAATTCGGTTTAGTCAGCTTGCCAAAACCGAATTTGAATCAAACTTGTCAGCTTTTAAGGCGAATTTTGCGGAGTTAAACAAACCAAACGCGACAAAAGAGGCGAATTTGAAAACCAAAAAGCAGCTAAGCGGCTAGAAAGTCTTCGATATTTTTCACCACAAGGCGCAAAAGGCGCTCTCTCGCCTCGACACTCGCCCAGCCGATATGCGGGCTTAAAAGCAGGCGGTCTTTGCGCGCAACGCTCAAAAACGGGTGGTTTTTCACCATCGGCTCGCTTTGCAAAACATCGGTCGCAAAGTAGATCTCGCGTTTGTCGATCTCACGCGCGATCGCCTCTTCATCCACGATCCCGCCGCGCCCGTAATTCCCAAGCACCGCGCCATCTTTTAACCGCGCGATCGCCGCTGCGTCAAAAAGACCCTTTGTCGAGTCGTTTAGCGGCGCGTGGATGCTGATGATGTCGCATTTTAAAAGCTCGTCAAAACTCACCTGAGCAAACTCGTCATTTGCATTTTTGCCGCTCGTTGAGTAGTAGCAAACCTCGCAGCCAAACGCCCTCGCCACGCGCGCGACCCCACGCCCGATCTCGCCTAAGCCGACCACGCCAAAGCTCTTGCCGCTTAGCTCAAAGACGGGCTTGTCTAAATGCACGAAAATCTCGCTGCTCGCCCAGCCTTGCGCACTTTTGCAATACTCGTCATAGTAGTGCGTGTGGTTTTTAAGCGAAAGCAAGTTTGCAAAAGTCTGCTGGATGACGCTGTTTGTCGAGTAGCCCGCGACATTTTTAACCGCGATCCCAAGCTCTTTTGCCGCTTCTAAATCGACATTATTCGTCCCAGTTGCCGTGACACAAATGAGTTTTAACTCAGAATTTTGCATTAACTCGCGAGTGATCACAACCTTGTTTGTTAGCACGATTTGCGCCCCTTGAAGCCTTATTGCAGTTTGCGTTTTGTCGGTTGCCTCGTAACAAACCAACTCGCCAAAACGCTCAAAAACGCTCAAATCCGCGTCACTTCCCATTGTCGCCGCGTCCAAAAAAACTAATTTCATCTCATCTCCTTTTGAAAAATGTCATTTTACCTAGCCCCGTTTAAGTTTGGCTTTAAAAAATGATTTAGTTAGTCGCGCGAAGTGTCAAAGTGCGGCGTGGCGAGTTAAATTCGGTTTTAACAAAATGTCAAAACCGAATTTGAAGTTTAGATGAAGAAATTTGCGTCAAAAGTATGCGTTACTTTGCCTTTGAAGTAGATTTGCGCGCCGTTTTCTAGCCTAAAAAAGAGCGTCTCGCCGCTTGTTGGCAGCACAATTTGCGACTCTTTTGCCCCTTTTTTAACGACTGAGGCGAAAAAACACGCCGCCATCCCCGTCCCGCACGCACCAGTCTCGCCCTCAACGCCTCGCTCGAAAGTCCGCACGAAAAGCTGCTGCGGCGTGAGGCGTGCGAAATTCACATTTGCGTTAAACTCGTCTCGCATCTGCTTGCAAAGCGTGGCGTCAAAGGCGTTTAGATCCTCCACAAACGCCACCAAATGCGGCACGCCCGTGTCAAAGAAAAACCACTCAAAACCAGCCTTGCAAAAGGGTTTTGCGACCTCGACTGCCTTGCTAAACGCCACCTCGACAAGTGCTTGTGTTTGGCTTTGAGGCTCGACGCTAGACTTGATGACGCCTGCGTCTGTCAAAAAGGCTGCACTCTTGCCACAAATGCCGTTTAAAAAGGCAAAAAACGCCGCCGCCCGCGAGCCGTTACCGCACATTTGCGCCCGTGAGCCGTCTTGGTTGTAAAAGTCCCACGCAAAGTCGAGTTGCCCGCTTGGTTTTGGCGAGTTTTGGTTTGTCAAAACCGAATTTGAGGAGTCAAAAAGCGCGTTTTTAACGCAAATTTGAGCGTAATCTTTAATCACGATCATCCCGTCTGCTCCAACTCCGCTAAGTCTGTCGCACAGCTTCACGGCAAGCCCGCTTAAATCCGCCCAGCCGCCAAGCTGGTCTTTTGTGAGGATGACAAAGTCGTTTCCGCTGGCGTTAAATTTGCTTACAAACATCGTTTTCTCCTAGTGTTTTGACAAGTTTTTGAATTTGAGTTTTTAGGTGTGGCAAGTCGCCGTTGTTGTCGATGACGAAGGTTGCGAGGCGGGCTTTTTGACTAAGCGGCATTTGCGCGTTGATGCGCTTTAACGCCTCCTCGCGCGTGAAGCCATTACGCGCCATAAGCCGCCTTAACTGCAACTTTGGGTCGCAAAAAATGAGAACACTTTTGTCAAAGTCGTAGTCATTTTTCTCAAAAAACAGCGGGATATCCACAAAATAAAGCCTGTTTTTGGCTTCTAATTCGCGGCTGATTTGTAGGATTTTGGATTTGATCTGCGGGTGGAGGAGGGCTTCGAGGCGGGCGAGTTGGGCTTTGTCGGAAAAGACGATTTGCCCAAGTTTTGCGCGGTTGATCACGCCACCTGAGACTACCTCTTTGCCAAATAAATCGCGGACTTGCGCGGCGTTTTGTTGCAACACTTCGTGCGCCACTTCGTCTGCGCAAACCACCTCAAAACCGAGCTTTCTAAGCTCGTTAGAAGCGGTGCTTTTGCCGCTTGCGATCCCGCCTGTTAAGACTACGCCACGCACACCGCCTCCTTGAAATTGTCAAATTCGAATTTGACATTAAAACGCAGGGATGATCTCTCCGTCATACTTGCTTTTTAAGAACTCTTTGACCGCCTCGCTTTGCAAAACTTGCGCTAAAATCTGCGTTTTCGGTGAGTTTTCGTTGCCTGCTTTGACGACTAGGATATTCACATAAGGGTTATTTTCGCCGCTTTCGATCAAAAGCCCGTCACGCGAAGGGTTTAGCCCGACATTTTTCGCAAAATTTGTGTTGATCACCGCAAGTGCAGCGTCATCAAGCGCGCGTGGAAGCGCTGGACCTTCAAGCTCGACAAAAACGAGTCCGAGCGGGTTTGAGACGATGTTGCTAACGGTTTTTAGCGTGACATTTGCGTCAAGCTCGATGAGCCCCGCCTCAGCCAAAAGGTCAAGCGCGCGGTTTTCGTTGGTTGGGTCGTTTGGCACAAGGACTTTGTCACCTGCTTTTAGTTCGCTGATGTTTGAAATTTTGCGGCTGTAAGCTGCCATCGGCTCTAAATGTACGCCGACAACTTTAACAAGCTGCGTGCCTTTGTTTGCGTTAAACTCGTCCAAATACGGAGTGTGTTGGAAGAAATTTGCGTCTAACTCGCCGCTTTGAGTCGCCAAATTTGGTGTGACATAGTCGTTAAACTCAACGATTTCAAGCGTAAAACCAGCCTTTTGCACCTCGTCTCTTACAACCTCTAAAATCTCAGCGTGAGGCATTGGAGTCGCGCCGATGCGGATTGTCGCGTCTGTCGTTGTTGCGTTAGGCGTTTGGCTGCTTGCTTGCGACTTCTTCTCGCCACTGCACGCACTAAGGGTAAAAATAGCAACAAATGCTGCTAAAAAAGAAACAATTTTCTTCATAGAATCTCCTTAAAAAGTAAATGTAGCGTAATTTTAGCTACTAATTATTAATATTTTATTACAAAATGATAACAAAAACCAAACGCCTCAAATTTCGTCAAATTTCGCCACATTTTGCGTCAAAAATCGGCAAATTAGCCGTTAAACCACGACTTTTTTCGCCTTTTTAGCTCATTAACAGCGATCTGCACTAACTCGACATCGCTAGCCTCTTGGTTTGCTTCATCAACTTCACCGATGATTTCGATATACTCATCCACCGCCTCTTCAAGCTTTTCTTTTTTCACGCCCGCAAAAAGCAACATCGCCTGCATCACCACTTCAAGCTCATAACTCATCTCTTCTAGCGTAACTCTCTCTTCCATTTTCTCTCCTTAAAAGTAACTTTTTTTAGACTCAATAAGCCCGACTATCTGCCGCTTTACCGACTCGTAGTCGTAACACTCCTTAAACCCGCTGAAAAACCCGCCTGCCGCGTTTGCGTGACCGCCGCCGCCGAGCAAAACGCCCGCCATTTGCGAGACATCCACCTTGTCGTTTGAGCGAAATGAGATCGTCTTTTTGCTTGTCACATCCATAAAAAAGTCAAAATCCTCATTTTCAAGCAAAAATTCGTTTCCGACTACGGAGATGTTGCCGATGTTGTGCGTCAAAAGCCCTTTGTAGCCGTTGTATTCAACGCTTAGCCTCTCTTTTTGCGCGGTGAGAAGTTTGACTAAAAATGCTGAAATCAAATTTGCCAAAGTGTCGTCCTTTTGCGCTTTGAAAAACTCTTTTTTGATGGCGTGCGAGGCGTTGTCAAGTTTGATGTGCGCCTCTTCTTCGCCGACAAATTCGCTCATTTTTTCAAGCAAGTAGAAGATGTAGTCGGTGTGCTCTTTTTCAAAAAGGATTTTATTTACCTCTTTTGAGAGGCTGATTAACCCCATACAAACCTTGCCAAGCTCGAAATTTGGGTCGTCACTCAGCCAGATATCCACCGCATTAACAACCTCGACAAAGCGCGATAGCTGCTCGTTTTCGCCGTAAATTTTAGCAAAAAAGTCGTAGGTGATCTTAGTCGCGCAACGCTCTTCGTCAAGGTAATACCACGGAAATTTCGCCTCGCTGTCTTTGCCCGTTTTGTGGTGGTCTAAAAGCAGTAGTTTCACGCCTTGTTTTGCCGCCAACTCCTCAAATTTCTCGGCTTGCAAAAAGGTTAAGTTTAAATCAGTGATCAAAATCAACCCCTCCTCAGAGCCGATTTTGTCGAGCGCTAAGCGGAATTTGTCGTCTATCTCCTTGCCGTAGTTTGAGTTTAAAAACCCGTCTATTTTAATGAAAGAATTTGCGACAAACTGACACGCATAGCCGTCTAAATCCGTGTGGCTGATGTGATAAATTTTCACTTTTAATCCTTTGAATTTGAGGCGTCATTTTTGCAGTTTTCTTCGCATTTAGAAGTTGCTAAAATCAAATTTGATTCCAACATTTCACCTGCTTCTTTGCCGCTTTTGTCCTTGCACGCACACTCTTTGCGGATCAAATCCCGCAAGGTTACTTGGCTTAAAAAGTCGTCAAATTTTAGTTGCAGCGTGCCAAAAACTTCGCAGACATTACACCCCATTTTGCGGTATTCTCCGCACATTTTACGCAGTTTTGCCTCGCAGATGAAAATGCGCGTTTTTTTGCTCTCAACAGCGTCTAAAATCTCTTTTACGGTGATCTCCTCGGCGCTTCTAGCGAGGCAAAAGCCACCTTTGATCCCTTTAAACGAGCGCAAAATTCCCGCCCGCGCGAGGTTTTGGAGGATTTTGGCGAGAAAGCTTTTTGAAATTTTCAGCTCAGATGAGATCGTTTCGATGTCTTTTGGCTTGTCGCAGCCGTCTAAATTCATCAAACCAAAAAAGGCGTATTCGCTGGCTTTTGTAAGAAACATCCTCTCTCCTTTTTGTGCTAAAATGGGCGATTTTATCAAATTAAACAAATTTTCATCTTAAAAGAGGCAAAAATCCTCTCAAATTCGAATTTAAGCCATTTTTTAATACCCTAGTGCAAAAATTAAGGACAAAAATGAAAGAAGTTAGTGGTTTTAAATTTGTTTTTGACCAAAATGCGTGCGAAAAATGCGGCGGAAAATGCTGCATCGGGCAGAGCGGAGCGGTTTGGGTGAGCGAAGAAGAAATTCGCCACATCAGCGAGTTTTTGGGCGTTACGCAAGAGGCGTTTAAGTCGCGTCACACACGGCGTTTAGGCGCAAAGACGAGTTTGGTGGAATACCCTTTTGAGGGCGGTTTTGCGTGCGAGTTTTTTGAGCGAAAAACTAGGCGTTGTGGGATTTACGAAGTCCGTCCGCAGCAGTGTCGAACCTTTCCGTTTTGGCAGGCGTTTAGGGAGGATTTTAGTGAGCTTTTAGGCGAGTGCGAAGGGGTGAAAGTAAAGGATGAAAATGAGTAAAAAGAGGCTTTTTTTGGCGGTTTTGCCGCTGTTTTTGGCACTTCACACGCAGGCTGATGAGACGCAAAAGAGAGCTGAGTATCTAGGCGAGGAGTTGGTGGTTAAACCTGTTGAAAACTCGCTTGGCAAAAGCGAATTTGAAGGGGTCAAAGCCCTTTACAAACTGCATTCTCAGCAAGCGGGCGTTGAGGATCTGCTCACGCTTTTTGAAAAAAGCCAAAACGCGGTTTATCTGCAAGAAGGGTTGAGAATCGCCTTTGAAAAAGAGCGAGAAAAGTTGCCAAAGATGATCGACTTGGCGTTAAAACACCTCTTTTCGGACGCGTATTCGCTTAGGATTTTGTGTGCGGTGGCGGAGCAAAACGGCAACAAAACGCTTGGTTTAAAGGCGGCGAGGCAGCTTGTGAAGATCGAGCCGCAAAATGCCCTTAGCTACACGATTTACTCTGTTTTTTTACCGCCAAAAGAGGCGACATTACAGCTGCAAAAAGCTTACAAACTTGACCCAAACGCGGACACGCTCGTGCGTTTAAGCGAGAACTACAAGCTTAACGGCAAGTATGACGAGGCGATTTTCCTTCTAAAAAAGGCGGCAAACGACACAAAACTCAACGCCAACCACACGAATTTAAAGACATATTTGGCGCATTTTTTGATCTTAAACCGCGAATTTTTTGCCGCTCAGGAGATTTTCGAAGAGCTTTTTAAGGAAAACGGTGACAAGGCGGTTTTAAACACTGCGGTGGATATGTGGCTGGCGGCAAACGAGTTGAAAAAGGCGGCGAATTTGTGCGAAAAATACGCCATTTTGGACGAAAAAACGGCTGGAATTTACGCCAAAATGGGCGACTTGCCGCGGGCGATTGAGATCTTGCGAGAGCTGCAAAATTCAGCTCAACCAAAGCAAAAGGCGCGTTTTGCGAGCCAAGAGGCGATTTACAGCTTTGAGTTGATTGAAAAAAACGGAGACGCCGTTGTGGGTGGCGTTGAGGTGAATTTGGCTCGCGTTTTGACCCTTTTTGACACGAGCGTTTTGGTGGCGGACGAGGCGGTTTTTTACAACTATTTTGGCTATTTGCTGATCGATTTTGACATCAACATCGAACTTGGCTTGAACCTTTGTTTGAAGGCAAACCAGCTTGACGGCGACTCAACTTACATCCTCGACTCAGTCGCGTGGGGCTACTTCAAGCTCGGGCGCGAGGAGGAGGCAAAGTTGTGGTTTAACCGCGTTTTGAATGACACTGAGTTTATGAAAACCAAAGAGGCAAAGGCGCATAAAGCAGCGATTTACCGCGAAGGAATTTTGCAAAAATCGAATTTGAAAAGAGAAAAATGAGCGAGATTATCAAAAAACTTGATTTACAAGGCTACATCGAGCGTTTCGAGGGCTTTTTGGCGCGAAAAAAACCGCTTTTTTTAAACGGGGACGCGCGGCAAAATTACGCGAGGATCGAGGAGATCGCAAAGTACGATTTGACGCTTAGCCCAAAGGTTGCGAATTTAGACGATGTTTTAGCGCGGCTTGGCAAATTTGCGACTTTGCACATCAGCGAGATTTTTGAAATTAGCAAAATTTTGGGCTATTTTGACTATCTAAAAAGGCGGAAATTCGAGGGTAGTTTTGCAGAGTGGCTCGGAAAGATCACCTTTCCGCCAGCACTTGCGACGCTTGCAAAGGAGTTTGACGAAGAAGGGGAGCTAAAAGAGGTCGCAGACGAGCGTTTAGGCGCGGTTGCGCGGGAGCTTGGGCTGAAAAAAGAGCAGATCACAAGCGAGCTGAGGCGGCTGATTTACACAAAGTCTATCCAACCCTATTTGGTGGATTCGCAGGTGCATTTTGTCGAGGGTTGCGAGACGATTTTGGTGCGAGGCGGCTTTAACCACGCGCTTAAAGGCAGCGTCATCGCCCGTAGTGCGAGTGGGTTTTTTTATGTGATGCCAAGTGTGGTAAGCGCGCTAAAAAACGAAGAGGCGGCGCTGCTTGACAAAAAACAACTCATCATCTACGAATACTGCAAAAAAGTGAGCGCGCAGCTGACTAAAAACCTGCCGTTTTGCAAGTTCATCAACAACGCGTTTGACTACGCGGACGCGTTGATCGCGCGGTGTGAGATGGCAAAGAGTGGGGACTTGGAGTTTGTGCTAAGTAGTGACAAAAGCGAGGTGATTTTGAGCGAGTTTTGCCACCCTGCGTTAAAAAACCCAAAGCCAATCAGCATCGAATTTACCGAAAATGTCCTGCTGATTACGGGTGTGAATGCGGGCGGAAAGAGTATGCTTTTAAAGTCGGTTTTAAGCGCGGCTTTTTTGGCAAAACACCTGCTGCCGATGCGGCTTAATGCGCAAAAAAGCAGCATCGGGCGTTTTGGCGAGTTTGAATGCATCATCGAAGACCCGCAAAACTCGCGCAATGACATCTCGACTTTCGCGGGCAGGATGGTCGCGTTTTCGCGGCTTTTTGGGAAGAAGAAAATCCTTGTTGGGGTTGATGAGATCGAGCTTGGCACAGACTTTGAGGAGGCGGCGAGTTTATACCTCGTCCTCATCCGTCAGCTTGTGAACAACGGCGTAAAACTAGTCGTGACAACGCACCACAAACGACTTGCGATGTTGCTTGGAAATGACGATGGCGTGGGGCTTGTCGCCGCGCTTTACGACGAGGCGAACTCGCGCCCAAAATTCGAGTTTTTAAAGGGGTTGATCGGCAAGTCTTACGCCTTTGAAACCGCCCTTCGTTACGGCATTAGCCCTGCGTTGGTGGCTGAGGCGAAGAAGAATTACGGCGAGGAGAATGAAAACCTCGGCGAGATCATCTCCAAAACCCTAAATTTGCAGATCAAGCTCAAAAAAGAGCTTCGCCAAACGCAGAAAAAAGAGGCGAAACTTGACGCGCTCATCGCCTCGACAAAGAGCGAAAGGCAAAGTGCTAAAACCGAATTTAGCCAAAGCAAAATCCAGCTCGAAAGGGAGTTTAACGCCGCGTGCGACAAGGCAAAGTCGAGCATCAAACAGAGTATGCTCGCGCAAAAACAACGCGAATTTAACGCCTCAAAACTGCTCGCAAAACAGGCGGCGCAAAACGCGCAAAACAGCGGGCTTTTAGGCAGCGGCGAGGTGAGTTTTAGCGTGGGTGAGAGGGTGAAATACGGTAACACGAGCGGCGTTGTGACCGCGCTTGTTGGTAACAATGAAGCGCTCATTGACGCGGACGGAGTGAGGATGCGGCTTGCTTTTGGACTACTAAAAAAACTGCCGCAAAACCAGCAAAAAGCCACTTCAAATTCGGTTTTGACACCAAAAATCGCCTTCACCGCCCAAAAACCAACGCAGGCGAAAATGACGCTTGACCTGCACGGAATTCGCGCGCAAGAGGCGTTAGAAAAGGTGGATAAATTCCTCTCAGACGCGCTTTTGGCGGGCTTTGACGAAGTCAGCATCAAACACGGCATCGGCGGCGGCACGCTTTGCGGCGTTGTCAGAGAGTTTTTAAAAACCCACCCGCGCGTCAAGGGCTACAAAGACGCCCCAGCAGCAAGCGGCGGTTTTGGCACGACAATCGTGAGTTTATAGGAGTGAGAATGCGGATTGGCGATGAGTTTTTTATGTCACTAGCGTTAAACGAGGCGTGGAAACACCAGCTTTTGACCTACCCAAATCCGCCCGTTGGGTGCGTTTTGCTTGGTAAAAATGGCGAGATTTTAGCAGTTAGCGCGCACAAAAAGGCGGGCTGGGCGCACGCAGAGCTTAGCGCGGCGGTTGAGGCGCTCGGTTTTAAAAAGTCGGCGGCGTTTTTTGCGGCGTTTTGCAAAAAGCCAGACTTTGCCGCGTTTTTGCGTGAAGATTTGGGCGTTGAGGTGGAGTCAAATTCGGTTTTGACAAATCTGCAAGAGGAGTTGGCACAGGCGGCTTTGAGCGAGGAGGGTTTTGCGCAGTTTTTGAGCGACTTTTTCACGCGCAACGCAGCTCTTGGGCGCGAGTTTGTGGTGAGAAATTGCGGGGATTTGTTCGAGGGCGCGAGCGCGTTTGTGACCTTGGAGCCTTGCTCGCACGAGGGGCGCACACCGCCGTGTGCGCGACTGCTAGCGCAAATAGGCGTCAGACGCGTTGTTATCGGCGCAAAAGAGCGTTCGCTTAAAGCACGCGGCGGGGCGGAGATTTTGCAAGAGAGCGGCGCGAGCGTGGTTTTTGGCGTGAAACAAAAGGAATGCGAGACGCTTTTAGAGCCGTTTTTTGCGTGGAGCGGGGCGCAAAATTTTTCAAATTCGGTTTTGACAAAAAACGCACAGCAAAGCGTGGGGTTAGGCTGTGGGCGCGCGGAGATGGACGCGGGATTTAACCGCCAAAATGCGGAGGCAAACGAGAATTTTACTCAGCAAAACGCCCAAAACCACGCCCAAAACACCAACTTCACCTTCTACAAACTCGCCCTCACAACAAACGGCGTCATCACAGGCGGCGTCATCAGCTCGCTTGAAAGCAGGACGCATATGCACCGCATCCGCGATCTCATCGACCTTCTTGTCATCGGCGGCAACACCGTCAGGCTCGACAATCCGCTGCTTGACGCACGGCTTTGCGGGGGTAGGGCGAGCGATGTGATGATCTTCTCGCGTCAAGCCAAGTTCGCGCCCTCGCTTCGCTGCTTTGGCGTCAGCGGGCGAAAAGTGTGCGTCAGTGGCGACTTCAACGAGGTTTTCAAGCGAAATTTTGTGATGATCGAAGGCGGTTTTTTGCACGACTTGCCACGCCTTAGCCACGACCGCGTCAAGTGGCTTTTGCTTTACCATTCGCCAACATTCTCGCTTCGCCAAAACCTGCAAGCGGATGTCGAATTTGAGATTTTGCACCAAAGAAGATGCGGCGGCGACACGGTGACTTGGGCAAAACTCGTGTGAAAACGCTCGTAATTTTGTCAAATTTGTCAAAACCGAATTTGAAATGCTAAACATTATTATATAACGACTACACAACGACTCGCGCCCAGCCACCGCGAAATTTTGGCGTTTAAGAGTAGCTTAATGCAATTATGCTAAAATCACCATTTGTTTTGCGGTTTGTGCTTGGTGAGAGAAAATTTTTAGAAATTTTCTTAAAACTCTTGACAAATACTTTTTTTTTGGGTATAATCGCCCTTCTTTTTTATGTCCTGCTAGCTCAGTAGGTAGAGCATCTCCCTTTTAAGGAGGGGGCCGTTGGTTCGAATCCAACGCAGGACACCACTAGACTTAACTTGTTTAGGTCGCTTAGCTCAGTTGGTAGAGCGCCACCCTTACAAGGTGGATGTCAAAAGTTCGAGTCTTTTAGCGACCACCATTTTGCGAGTATGCGTGTGGCTGAGTTTTGTGGCTAGACAGCTTCTTTTGTAAGAAAGACCCTTTCGTCTAGTTGGCCCAGGACATTGTTTCCTCAAAACAAAAACGCATGTTCAAATCGTGCAAGGGTCGCCATCGGTCGCTTAGCTCAGTTGGTAGAGCGCCACCCTTACAAGGTGGATGTCAAAAGTTCGAGTCTTTTAGCGACCACCATTTTGCGAGTGTTCGCAGTTTTATTTTTTGCGCAGCGGTAGTTCAGCTGGTTAGAATGCCGCCCTGTCACGGCGGAGGTCGCGGGTTCGAGCCCCGTCCGCTGCGCCATTCCTAGCCTCGTTAGCTCAGTTGGTAGAGCATGTCACTCTTAATGATGGGGTCGTAGGTTCGAGCCCTACACGGGGCACCACTAATTAGGACTTTTACTCCTTTTGTCCTAGTAGCGTTGGTTATGTTTATGTGTTTTTAACACTAAACATTACCGCAGCTTCAAGTTTGTTAAACAAAAGGTTCGTCTAGCTTCGTCTTGCGTAAGTTAGTTTGTTGTTGGCCCCTTCGTCTAGCGGTTAGGACACCAGCCTCTCACGTTGGTAACACGAGTTCGAGTCTCGTAGGGGTCACCATCTTTCAGTTTCTTCAAAGTTTTTCTCCGTTGATTTTAGTTTTTTGTTTTAACCTATCACCGCGACTTGCCGCAGAATTTTTTTGTCAAAACTAAATTTGACTTTGACATTTTTAAGCCAAGCCAACCCAGCCATTAGGTTTAAAATTTCAGTCGTTGCTTATATTTTTTGATGTTAAACTCGATGGGGAAGTTTAGCAAAAGCTCGTTTGTTTGCGAAAAAAACTCCTTTGGCGGGGCTGGGAGTGCGCCAGATCGAGCAAAAAGCGCGTCCGCCTCCTCGTCCAAAAGCGCGTATCCGCTCGTTTTTACAACCTTGCAAAAAAGCACACGCCCCTCGCGGTCGATCCTAACTTTTGCTAAAACCACGCCCTCTTGCTTGCGGGCTAGGGCTTGGGGCGGGTATTGAATGTGTCGATACAAATGCGACAGCACCAGCGCTTGCCAACTGCTTTTGGCAGAAGCTCCCGCGCCCGTTTGGGCGCTTGCTAGCCTGTTTTGGTTGAGGCTAGGCGGCGCAAACGAGGCGTTGCTTGTTGCGGCAGAGTTTTGCGAGGGCGCGCTTTTGCTTGGCGTGGCGCGTTTTGTTTTTGCCTCTTTTTGTGCGCGTTTTTCTTTGCTTTTTGGCTTTTGGTGAAGTTTGACTTGCGAGTGGATGTTTTTAGTAGGGTTTAGCGGCTGCTCTGTTTTGGGTGAGCTCTGTGCGGCGTGGTCGCTTTGGCGCGTGTTTGGCGCGTTTTGCGAAAACTCCGCCGCTGGCAGCTCGCTTTGAATCACAAAAAAGCTTGCCAGCTCGTCTTTGAGCGGATGTTCAAAGCCGCCGAAGTTTTGCTCAAATTCGGTTTTAGCGCGCAGCAAGAGGGCGACTCCTGCGAAGTGAAGCAGCAAAACGAGCGAAAACGAGCCTAGCCAAACGCGCCTCATCGCCCAACCTTGCTTGAAAAGGCGATTTTAGAGTAGCCCGCCTGCTTGACGCGCTCTACTGCTGCGATCAACACCTCGTAAGGCACGGATTTATCCACCTCAAAAAAAACAACGCCCTCTTTGTTTGCGCCTGTTTTTTCAAACAACAAAGCGGCTAAGTTTTCGCCCGTTGCGAGCTGCTCGCCAACAAACACCTTGTGGTCTTGCTTGATGGTGATGATTAGCGGTTTGGCTGTGTCTTGCGGCTGTTCGCTTACTGCTTGTGGGAGTTCTACCTTGACTGAGCTTGTGACAATTGGCGTAACGACCATAAAAACAACAAGCAAAACAAGCATCACATCAATAAACGGCGTGACATTAATCTCGCTGATCTCTTCGCTTTGGTGCTTTTCAACTCTCATTTTTTTCAAACTCTCGATCGAAAATCAAATAAACCCTAGTAGCCATCAAATCCAACCTACTGCCAAATTGCATAGTCGCTCTGACCAAGTAGTTGTAGAGCAGTGTGGCGGGGATGGCGGCGACTAGCCCTAAGGCTGTGGCAAAGAGCGCTTCGGCGATGCCCGGAGCGACCACGCTTAGGCTTGCGCTGTTTGAATTTGCGATTGCAATAAAGCTGTTCATAATCCCCCAAACCGTGCCAAAAAGCCCGACAAACGGCGCGGATGAGCTAACACTTGCGAGTATGCTGACGCGGCTTTTTACGCGGTTTGTAGCTTCAAGCGCGGTGATCTGCAAACGCTCTTTGACTCGTGCTTTTAGCGCCTCGGTTGTGGTTTTTGTTTTTGAGAGCTCGTCTTGAATTTGCTCGGCAAAAAGCTTGCAAAAACTCTCGCCCTCAACGCCGCAAAGTGCCAAAAGGCTGCTGTTTTCAAGCAGCTTTTTGGCACTTTTCAGCCTTGCGTTGGCGGCTTTTAGCTCAATGAGTTTTGCGAAAAAAACGCTCCAAGTTAGAACCGAAAACGCAAACAACACGGCGATCACGCCTTTGACGACAATGTGCGCGTTTAAAAACAACGCCTTAAACGAGAGGTCGAGCAGCTCTTTGCGCTCGTTTTGCGTAGTTTGTGGCTGACCTGCGCTCAGCGTAAAATTTTGCGCCGAGCGCACCTCCTGCGACTGCGTTTGCAACTTACGCGCCTCTTGCACCTGCCCTGCTTGTTCGCTCACACTCAACCCGCCTTGCGCAAAACAAAGCGCGACAAAGCAAAATAAAACCAAAATTCGTCTCATCGTTCGCCTTAACGCCTGTATTCAAAACTAAGGTAGTAAGTCCTGCCGCGCGCCGCGTTGTTGTATAAAATAATGTCTTTGCCAAGCTCGTTTGAGTAGTAGCCCGAAGTTTGCGCGTCATTGTAGCGGCTCAAAGCGTCGTAATAGTCTTTGTCAAAAAGATTTTGCACCTCAAATTTGACATTTAACCCCTTCACTGGCGTTTTGTAAAACGCGTAAAGATCGACTATCGTTGGAATTTTTGGCACTTTCGTTGTGTATCGCGCCCCCTCTTGCATATTCTCAAAACTCGTATCCCAATTCGCCTCGCCTTTGCCAACTCCCTCAACATCCCGCGGGTCGATCATAGTCGCCTCTCCTGTGTATTTCACGATCGCCCCAAGCTCCAACCTCTCGCCAAAAAGTCGTGTGCCGAAGTTGAGGTTTGCGTAGTCTTTTGGCAGCTCGCTGATCGCGCTCAAACCAAAGCTGCCTTGCCCTGTGAATGTGTAAGAAGTCGGCTGTGCGGTGTGTTGTCTGGTGTAGCTGGCGTTGAGGTAGAAAAAGCCCGCGTCATAACTCAGCTCGGCTTCTACGCCGTGAAATGTAGTTTCGTCTGGGTTGTTGAGGTGGAGGATGAACGAATGCCCGTTGCCACTCGCGTCAGTGAGATAAAAATTGTCGTTGTAGATGTAGTCTTTGACCTTTGTGTGGTAATACAAAACCTTCAACCCAAACACATCGTTTTTAACCAAATTGTGCCCAAAGGCGTTAAAGCCCACCTGCCAAGTTTTCGCCCGCTCTGGTTTTAAGGCAGGATTTACGCCGTTGCCGCCGTCATTTGAGAAAAACATCTCCTGCACCGTTGGAACTCTGTGTGTTTGTGAATATGTCACAAAAGGCGTGAAAAGCTCACTCAGTTTGTAGCCCAAAACCGCTTCGTAGTTAAATTTTGTGCCGCTTTTGTCGATGTTTGTGGCGTTGCTTGGGATGCAAGTTTGGCACTCACCTCTAAACCCGCTTAGCCTGTAACGCAACACATTCGCGTTTAAATCCACGCTTAAATCACCATATTGAAAATTGTTATTCAAGTAAATTGTAGCAAGCTTTTGCTCTCCGTTTGGTGAAAACGGTGTGCTTGCGCCTTGTTCTGTGTTGTCGATCTTGCTTTTTCGTTGGTATTTATTTTGCAAGTAATTCACGCCCAGAGTGCTCGCCGCCTCGCCTGAGGCGATTTTGTAGTCAAACTGGTTGTTAAGGTCAAGGCTCAAAGCCTTGTTTTTCGTCCTTGCCCCTTCGGCAGCAGCGCTTGAAAACACGCTCGCGTCCTCTTGGAAAAGCTGCTTGCCTAAGTTGTAGGCGGCGATGAGCGTGAGGCTAACTAGCTCGCTTGTCGGGTCGAATTTGTAGTTTAGTTGGGCGTTGTGGTTTTTGATCTTCCTGCCCGCGACAACATTTCTGTAATTTCGAAAGCTAAGCACCGCCTCGCTCGCCTCCTTGTCAAATTCGAATTTGACAAGTTGCGACCTTTGTCGTTGGGTTAGCATCTCAGGTTGCGTGGTTTGCAGCTGGTTAGTCGGATCTTCTGGGTCGATGATCACATCGCCCATCCGCCTACCGCTGCCAGTCGTGTAGTTTTGGCGGATCTTCTTTCCGCTGTAACCAAACAACGCACCAAAAAAGCCGCTTTTATCCTCAAATTCGAATTTGCCCGCCACACTGCCCATATAACTAGGACCTATGCCGTTAGTCCCGTAGCTGTATTTGCCGTAAAACCCAAAACCGCTTGGGCTTGCGACTAAGTCACTTACGCCGATCGTCTTAAAATTCGCGCTCCCCATCAACGCATTGCCGCTATGCCCGCCGCTAAAACCCCGCGAAAGATCCACGCCGACCAAAAAATTCGGGTCGATGAGCGCGCCAAAAGCCGAAGTCGAACTGCCGCTGTGATACCGCCCGCCACCGCCGTCAGCCGAAGTCCCAAAAAAGGTTTGCGTCACACCATCGACCATCGTATCCACGCGTCCTAACCCGCTCATCCCACGCACATTTACGCTGACGCTGCCTTGACTTTGGTCAATCTGCGTGTAAGCACCCGGTACGCCTCTTACGATTGAGTCGATGCTCTGCGTCTGGCTCGCACTCACCTGTCTGCTTGACACCGCGCCTTGCGTGACAAACGGCTTTTGCCCGTCACTAATCTCATTTGCGCTAACATCCAGCGTCTTAAACTCCACCTCTTGTGCCAATGCTAGTCCCACAAAAACGCTCACCGCAACCGCTTGCGACACTCTCATCCTCTCTCCTTTGTTAAGTCAAATTCCCAGTAATAATCCGCCACTTCGCCCAAATTCTCACCTAAACTTCCGCCTTCGCCGCCGCCCAAAAGCAAAACTTTCGCCTTTTTTGTGCTTTGAAAGTCCGCTAAATGCAGCAAAACGCCGATGTTTTTGTGCGTGTGATAACCACCCGCGATCAAAATCACAAAATTCTCACTCCCATTTAGCACATCCGCCATTCGCCTGTCCTTGTAAAGTTGCGCTTGAACTAGTTTGTCTCTAAACTCCTCGCCAACATTTTCGTGCGTTGCTAAAATCAAATTTGCCAACCGCTGCTTCACCTGCGTTGTAGTCGAGAGCCTACCTTTGATCTCCTGTGCTCCGAGGATGATCGTCTCCACCTCGCTCCTGTTTAAATTCGCCCCTTTGAGCTGCCCTTTTTCGTAAGCTAGCCTCACCACCTCGCCGTAATGCCTCTCGTCCCACCTCTTGTCCCATTCAATCGCGTCAAGCAGCTTGCGGCTAGGCAGTTTTTGTGCGTAAGCTTGGTCGATCAACCCTTGCTTTGAACTCGCGATCATCTCAAACGCCACATCCACCTTTCTACGCTCTGCCAACTCGCTAATCAACAACATCTCCGCCACTTTGTGCTGTATGTTGAGGTGACTCTCCCCAACCAGCAAAACATCCACGCCGTCTAATTCTTGCAAAAACTGCTCTACGCTCAAAGTTTTGTTTGTAGCAAGGTTGATGACTCTGCTGGTTTGCAACGCCGCTGCCAGCTCGCTTGGCAAAACCACATCCTTGCTAGCACAACCCAAAAACCCCACCGCGACCAAAACCGCCGCAACTAAGTTTAACATTCTCATTTCATTTCCTAATGTTTAAAAAACACAATCTTAATCAGATTTTCATTAAAAGTAGTTGAATTTGCGAATGAATATCAAAATCACTTGACTCCACCTTAAACTTCGCGCGCACATCAAATTTGAAAGTGGAAAATTGTAGGTTGTATAATAATGTTAAGAAAATTGTGTTAAACGCAAATTGTCAAAATCAAATTTGATTTTGACAATTTAGCTTGCAAGTTGAAAACAGAAGTTGAAAAGTAAAAAACCAATCGCCAAAACCAAATTTGATTTTGACATTTGCGCTAAAACCGCTGCGAAATAAACCGCGAGCCAAAACCCGCAAAAACTAAAACCAGCCACGAAACCGCGAGCCAAACCGCCGCCAATCTTAAATTAGCGGCTTTTACCCGGCGTCACTGCGTCTAAAACCTCTCCGGTGACATTTGAGTTTTTAAGCCTCACCTTGCCTTTGCTTCCCGCCCCGCCAACACCGCCGATGACATCGCCCTGCACGCTGACATTTTCTAACTCAACCACGCCGCTAGCCACGCCGTCTTTTGACTCCGCGCCAACCACGCGGCTAGATTTAACTTGCGAGTTTTTGATGACAAGTTTTCCTTTGACCTCGCCGCTGCCGCTTTTGCCGACAACTTCGCTACCTTCGATCTTGCTTCCTTCAATCCTACTCCCCTCTATCCTCGCTCCGCTCACACTCGCGTCTTTTACGCTGCCGCCGACAACCTCACCGCCAACAATGACGCTGTTTGTTACATTGCTGTTGATAATCTTGCTGTTTGTCACGCGGCTAGTTATAACGCCGCTTTTGACCACACGGCTTTTGCAAATCGTCTTGTTTTCAAGCCGCACTTCGACAAACTCCTTGCCGCAAACCTCGCCCGCAACGCCCCAAACAGCAACAACCAACGCCAAACACACCTTTTTCATCCCGCCTCCTTAAAACCTGAATTTCACAAGCAAAATTGTCAAAAAACTGCCAAAATGTAGCATATTTTAGTAAATTTTGTGTAATTTTAAGGTAAATCAACCTTGTTTTAATAAAAATTAAGCTAAATATAAATAGAATTCATTACTTTTTTCAAAGGAGATGAAATGAAAAGTGTAAAATTAAGTTTAGTTGCTGCGTTGGTAGCTGGTAGTTTAGCAGCTTCTGCTGGGGCAGTTAGCCTAGCTGACGCGATCGGCGAAGTTGAGGTTAATGGTTATTCACGCCTTCGCTATGACAATGTAGTTACTAGCGTCAAACCTGGTGACAACAGCTATTCTAACGCAAAGCACCGCTTCACAACTGAGGCTGACTTTAAAGCGGGCTTTGGCGACGGCTTTTACGGCGTAGTTGGGTTTAAATACGACTCTTTCGACCTAAGCGGTGATCCAAGCTGGGCTAACACTGCGAAATATTCACAAGGCAACAACCTTGGCACTCAAACTTCATTTGATGTTAATCACTATTACTTAGGCTACAAAGTTGGCAACACTGAGGTTATGCTTGGTCGCCAAACTCTTGGCACTTTCTTCACTGACGATATGAGCGGTACTGGTGTTAAGGTTGTAAATACTGACCTTCCGGGGCTTATCTTGGCTGCTGTTGCGTTTGACAACTTAGAGAACGACAGCGATGGTAAAGCATTAGGGCTTCCAACTAAGAATAATGCAAGCTACACTGTTGGACAAAACAACCTTTACGGTGTAGCAGCGATCGGCTCTTACGCACCAGTTGGCTTCCAAGTTTGGGCTGCTGGTTTGGAGAATGTTTTAAAATACACAGTTGCAGGCGAGGTGACTGGCTCGTTTGACCTAGACGCAGTTAAACTAACTGGTAAAGCGCAATTCTCAACAAACGCAGCTAGCGAAAAAGCTGTTCTTAACTTGCTTGGCGACTCAACTTACTACGGCGTTGAGCTAAAAGCAGCAGCAGGTTTGGGCGAGGGTTTGGCGGTTGATGCGCAACTTGGTTATGTTGATTTCTCAACTGACAAAGACAAAGCTGGTGTGATCACAGTTGAAGACGCAGGCGCGCTTATCAACACTGGTTTCCAACTTCTTCCTGGTCGCGCAGGCGGTGCAAACGGCTACTCACTCTTTGCTGGTGAAAACAGCGCACTTTTAGCTTCTGTTGGTGTTAAATTCCTAGACAAATTCCGCTTTTCACTTGAAGGTGTTTGGGGCAGCAACGAGAACACTCTTGGCGCAGTTGGTGGTCTAGTTGGTTATGCAAAATATGACTCAACCGAGTATCTAGCTCGCTTGAACTACGCTCACAACGCAAAACTAAGCTTCCAAACTTTCTACTCTACAATGGAGCTTAAAGATAAAAGCGAAGGCAGCGACAAAAAATACACAAGCGATCAATTCCGCGTTCAAGCTATGTATAAATTCTAAGAATTTTACATACCACGCCTAAGGGCAAAGAGGTTTTTGGAGTTTTCCAAAAGCCTCTTTTTTTTACGCAAAAACCTCAAATTTCATTCATTTAAACATTTCTAAACCAAACTTTAACTACAATCTAGCATTACCAAAAAAGGTGGAAGATGTCTAGTAAATACACGCCGCGTTTAAGGCAGTTGCTTTTAAGTAATGTTGAAAATGAGATTTGGCAGGTGAGTTTGGAGGAGTTTTGTGCCTTGCTAAATGCGCCTAAAAGCTACAAAATCTCCAATATTGATGTCGAAATTCTCACCCCTTCACTGCAAATCTTGCGTCAAGAGTTTGAGGGGATTAGCTGCGAGAAGATTAAACAAGGCAGAGGAAGTAGGGTTGTGGGACTGAGGTTTTGCCTAAGCCAAAAGGGGCTTTTTGAAACGAATTTGTCAAATTTGAATTTAACAAATTCGCCACTTCCAAAAACGCCTGAAAAACCCACTGCCACACCTCAAAAGCTGCCCGCCACAAAAACCAAGCCACAAACCCAGCCGCAACCAAAAAAAGCATCGCCAAATGCGAGTCAAGCCAAGCCAAAATCGCCAAAGTTTAAGGAGGTTTTAAACGAGTTGCAAAACCTGCAAGACGCCAAAAGCAACAGCGTGGTTTTTAACAGGCCCACACAACTTAAATGCAAAGGTTACGAGGACGAGTTTAGCGGCGTTTTGCAAGCGGCGTGGCAAGCAGTTTGCAAAAACCTGCAAGCTAGCACTCACAGCGTGAGTCTTAAAAACACCAAGCTAACACTAAGTGTGACGAGGCAAAAAAAGCCTGTTTTACAACGCAATGGCGAGGGCGAATTTGAGCTGAGTTTAGCGTGCAAAAAGGGCAAAAACTCTCTAAAAACCAACAAAAAAAAGGTCAAACGCTTCACAAAAGAGCTTCACAACTTTTTGCTCTCTTTAAGCGAGGGCGGCGAGTGCTAAAAGAGCTTTTAAACTCCAAAAGTTGGCAAGAGGCGTTAAAGGGCGAGTTTGAAAAGGAGTATTTCAAGCGCCTTGACTTAGTGTTAGCCAACAAAATGCAAGAAGAGGTTGTTTTTCCGCCGCGTGAGCTGATCTTTAAGGCGTTTGAGGCGATAAGTTTTGAGGAGGCGAGGGTTGTGGTTTTAGGACAAGACCCTTACTTCCACGCGGGCGAGGCGATGGGGCTGAGTTTTTCGCTGCCGCAAGGCTCTAAACTCACGCCTAGTTTGCGAAACATCTTTAAAGAGATCGAGCGCGACACGGGCGAGGCGATGGACTACAAAAACACCGACTTAGCCTACTTAGCAAGGCAAGGCGTTTTGCTGTTAAACCAAACTCTCACGGTTGAAGACGGCAAGCCAAATTCTCATAGCAAACTTGGTTGGGCGAGCTTCACGCAAGCGGTTTGTAGCCTGCTTGCAGCGCGCGGCGGCGTGGCGTTTTTGCTTTGGGGTAGGGAGGCAGGCAAGCTCAAAAGCGTGATCTTCGAGGCGAGTGGCGTTGCTGGCGTGGAGGTTTTAAACAAACCGCGTCTTACGCCAAAAATGTCAAAATCAAATTTGATTTTGACAGCCGCCCACCCAAGTCCTCTTGCTCGCGGCGGCTTTGCCTTTTGCGGACATTTTAGTAAGACAAACGCGTTTTTACGCGCTCTTAACCAAACGGTGGTGAAGTGGGGAAACACAAATTCGCTGTTTGTTTAGCAAATTCAAATTTGGTTTTTGCAATTTCTTACATTAAATTTAGTAATTCACGCTTTTGCCAAACGCTACTTTTTCACGCAAAATTGTTAAAATTAGCTTTTTTTGTTACCAAGTTGTTACTTTCTGCGGCGGGCGTTTGAGTGAAATTTTGCAAAATCGCAACTTTTTTGAGAGAAATTGAGTTAAATTAACACGAACATTCAAACAAAATTCAGCCAACTTTAAATTTACTTCTACCTCTTGCAAATGCCGA